>Ga0307991_1000639_pt1 | contig 25041 bp, 31 predicted proteins | sample EllFjometagen131_FD_203146 | JGI IMG/M metagenome (GOLD analysis project Ga0307991, IMG submission 203146) | Marine microbial communities from Ellis Fjord, Antarctic Ocean - #131 | ecosystem: Environmental > Aquatic > Marine > Unclassified | place: Southern Ocean | collected 2014-10-08 | reverse complement strand
CAAAGTCTGTTTGCGTATTTGCTCCCATTGTCAAAATAGAAAAGGAGGTTGGCTTTTTATCCAACCTCCCTGTTATTATTCTGGTAGTCCCACGGGGAATTGAACCCCGGTTTCCGGCGTGAGAGGCCAGCGTCCTAGCCGCTAGACGATGGGACCATAGTGGGGGTATCAGGATCAGAGACTGGATGATAACTTCCAGAGGCCTGAGTCCTGCCAGCAGACGATCCCCCCCAGTGAAAATCGCCTTGAAGTGGCGGTAATTAGACAAATAACACTGAAAAGTCAAGATTTATTTCATAGCTGTTCCTTACTCTTCAGTATCTGGAAGATTTAATGTGCGCCTTCAACCAGAAAATAATTATCCGCGGGGGTTGCGCTTTGTATCCTGCGGCATTGCTTTTTACCCAAAGAATTGTAGAATTTTCTTGACATTAGGTCAGATTTGTAATTATGTTGCATTCTTTTTTTAGGCATATTTTTAACAGGACAAGTTTTGCAGATCAACATCTCAAATATCCCGGAAGAGGGGTTGAATCTCCGGTTCTCTAAAAGTGGAGAATGGTTCCACCGGTCCCTGCCGATGGGCGATGATTGTGGTTTTTGCGTGCAGAAGATTGACGTGCGATGCTTTGTTGAAAAGGTCTTGAAGAATGTGTCAATCAAAGGAGGAATCAAGGTCGGCGTTGAGCTTGAGTGTTGCAGATGTCTGAAAAAATTTGACTTTCCCGCAGAGATTGAATTCAAATATGTTCTCATGCCCGCTGACGATCTGAAGAAGGATGATCTGGAACTGACATATAAAGACTTGGAATATAGTTATTATGAAGATGATATAATAGATCTGGGTCAGATTGTAGTCGAACAGATTGTTCTGCAGGTTTCGGATAAACCCCTTTGCAATGTTTCCTGTAAGGGGCTTTGTCCCGTCTGTGGGATAAATCTTAATATAGATAAGTGTGATCATGAAACGCAGCAGATAAGCAGTTCATTTGCTGCGTTAAAAAATTTTAAGGCGAAGAAGGAAAGGTAGTTGTACTATGGCAAATCCAACCAATAGACATTCGAGAACAAGGAGAAACAAGAGAAGAACCCACGATTCCCTTGAAGCTGTCACCACCTCCGTATGTCCACAATGCAATGAACCAAAACTGCCCCACCGTGCATGTCCCCACTGTGGTTTCTACAAAGGGCGTGAAGTTATTTCCGTTGAATAGATTTTCCCGGGGTATGTGTTCTTAGGGTGAAGCATTATGGATAACTTAGGCATAGTCTTTCCCGGTCAGGGTTCACAATACGTAGGAATGGGAAGGGAACTGTACGAAGGGTTTAAAGAAGCAAGGGAAACCTTTGCGGAAGCGGAAGAAGCTCTCAACACCGATCTTGCGAGGCTTTGCTTTGAAGGGCCGCAGGATGTCCTCGATTTAACGCCAAACACTCAAACTGCAGTATTGACAGTGGATATTGCCCTCTACAGGGTATTTAAAAAGGAAACAGGTATAGAGCCGGAAGTTATGGCGGGACACAGCCTGGGAGAATATGCCGCTCTGTGTGCCTCAGGGGCCATTGATTTTTCCGATGCCGTCAAACTCGTATATGCAAGGGGACAATACCAGCAGGAAGCGGTGCCTCAGGGCGAAGGCTGTATGGCGGCCATTATTGGTCTTGACAGGGGATCCGTTGAGGAGATATGCGAAAATACGGACAGAGACCATGGAGTGGTCGCGTTGGCAAATATCAACAGTCCGGGTCAGTTTGTTATCTCTGGTAACACATCAGCGGTCGAAGAGGCCATAGTGCTGGCGAAGAGGAAAGGCGCCCGGATGGGTATCAGACTTCCCATAAGTGTTCCATGCCATTGCAGTCTCCTGGACGAAGCGGCGGAAAAGCTGGAAAAAGATCTTGGCGATGTCTTAATAAAGGAATGCAGGGTAAAGGTAATACCGAACTTTGATCCGGAAACTCTGCATTCAACAGATACTACCAGAAAGCTCCTGGCAAGGCAGCTGAATTCTCCCGTAAGATGGCAGGAAACGGTAGAACGAATGTACAAAATGGGGGTAAGGATTGTAGCCGAGATAGGACCGAAGAGGACCTTGTCAAGTCTTATAAAGAGGATAGACAGCCGTATCAAAACAGTTAATATAGAAAATATGGCCTCTCTAAAAGCGACAATCGATTTCTTTAATGATGACAATGCGGCATAGTCTCACATTTTTTTCTTGACAGTTCCGACGGGTCGGGATTACGGAGTGTTCAGTTCGCTGGCGCCCTGGAAGAAAATGCCGGCAGGGCGTGTATAGAAATCATTCTTAAAAAATAAGGTATATATGGAAACACCAGGCGGAAAACCTCTGGATGGGAAGATAGCGCTGGTAACGGGCAGTTCGAGGGGAATTGGGAAAGCTATTGCGGTGGAGCTTGCCCGCGCGGGGGCTTTTGTCTTCATAAACTATGTCCGCAATGAAAAGGCGGCCCGCGAGACGCTGGAGATTGTGGAAGGCTATGGAGGCAGAGGAAGTTTGCTGAGCTTTAACGTGTCAGATTTCGATGCTGTTCAGGATGCCATAAGGAACATAACGGAAGAAAAAGGCAGGATCGACATCCTCGTAAATAATGCCGGCATAACTTTAGATGGCATATTTGTAAGGACAAAGCCTGAAGAGTGGGATAATGTCATAGACATAAACCTCAAAGGGGTTTTCAACTGTTGCAGAGCCGCAATCAGATACATGATGAAACAGAGATGGGGACGGATCGTAAATATAACATCACTGGTAGCAATATCCGGGAACGCCGGGCAGGCGTGTTATTCAGCGTCCAAGGCGGGAATTGTAGGGTTGACGAAATCTCTGGCCAGGGAATTAGGCTCAAGAAATATATGTATCAATGCTGTCGCGCCGGGATTTATTGAAACCGATATGACAATATCCATTGGGGAGAATAACAGGGGAAAGGTAATAGACCAGATACCACTGGGGAGAACCGGGACGCCGGGAGACGTCGCTGGTGTTGTGGCTTTTCTGGTTTCCGGGAAGGCCGATTATATCACCGGACAGGTGATACAAGTCAATGGTGGACTTTACATGTAATTCCGATTTATCGGGACTGTAATATAGTTAAGTATTATGGCATGCAATTTGAAATACAATCAGGAGGGATCTAAATGACGGTTAATGTAGATGAAAAGGTAAAAGAAGTTATTATTGAGCAGTTAAACATAACAGAGGAAGAATGTGTGTCTGATGCCGCATTTATAGACGATCTCGGGGCTGACTCCCTCGACATAGTTGAACTGATTATGGCTATGGAAGACAATTTCGGCATAGATATATCGGATGACGATCTGATGAAGATACGCACAGTCCAGGATATTATTGATTATATAAAGGGAAGAATATCACAGTCATAATGTCAAAGAGAAGAGTTGTGATAACAGGGCTCGGTATTGTAAGTCCTCTGGGTAATTGTCTGGAAGATACCTGGAAGGGAATATGTTCCGGAAGATCCGGTATTGCGGAGATTACCAGGTTCGACACAACCGGATTCAAGACAAAAATAGCTGGCGAATTAAAGAACTTTGATCCCCTGACCTTTGTAAATTTCAAGGAGCGCCGCAGACTGGATGATTTTATAATCTATGCCCTGGCGGCCTCAGAGATGGCATTGAACGATTCCGGTCTGGTTATAGATGACAGAAATGCGGAGAAGGTGGGTGTTATACTGGGTTCTGCAATAGGGGGCCTGACCACCATGGAAAAGGAAAAAGAGACCATATTCAACCTGGGACCGAAAAAGATGTCTCCTTTTGCAATTCCGGCGGTATTGGCAAACCTTGCTCCGGGACATGTGTCCATACGGTTCGGCGCCAAAGGTCCCATAAGTTGTGTCGTAACGGCATGCGCCTCGGGCAACAGCGCCATCAGCGATGCCTTCAGAACAATAGCCTGTGGTTACGCTGATGCCATCATAACGGGTGGCACAGAGGCTGCTGTCGCCCCTCTTACAATAGCGGGGTTCAACGCCATGAGGGCGATATCAACCAGAAACGAGGAACCGGAAAGGGCGAGCAGACCATTCGACAGGGACAGGGACGGCTTCATCGTAAGTGAGGGATGTGGCATAGTGATCCTGGAGGAGCTGTCTCATGCCCTTGAAAGAGGCGCCAGGATATATGCCGAGATTGCCGGAACAGGATCAACCAGCGATGCCTTTCACATGGCGGCACCGCCTCCGGGTCACGCGGGGGCTGTCAGATGCATGCGGCTTGCTCTTCAGGATGCCGGGATGGAACCCACAGATATCGATTATGTAAATGCGCACGGCACATCGACACCTCTTAATGACATGTATGAAACGGACGCGATAAAAGAGGTTTTCGGCGGGCACAGCAGGGATCTTGCTATCAGCTCGACAAAATCCATGACTGGTCATATGCTGGGCGCCGCAGGTGGTGTTGAAGCCATCTTTTCGGTCAAGGCTATACAGGAGGGGATTGTGCCTCCTACGATAAATCTGGATAATCCCGATCCAAAGTGTGACCTGAATTATGTGCCACACACGGCGCAACCCAGGGAGATCAAGGCTGCCATGTCGAACACTTTTGGATTTGGCGGTGTCAATTCGGTTGTTGTGTTTAAGAAATTTGAAAGTCAGGGTAATCCATCTTGAAGATTATTATAGGATCCGATCATGCCGGATTTAGTTTAAAGGAAGCACTCAAAGAGTCTTTCGGCGGGATGGTAGATGCCGGTACTTACAGTGAGGATTCTGTAGATTATCCCGATTTTGCTGCCAGGGTGGCCCGTGCGATCTCTTCGGGAGAATTTGAGAGGGGGATTCTGATCTGCGGCTCCGGAGTGGGCATGTCAATAGTGGCAAACAAATTTCCCGGTGTAAGGGCTGCCCTCTGTACGGACACTGATACGGCCCGCATGAGCAGGATGCATAACGATGCTAATATACTCATTCTCGCCGGAAGGCGCACGGACGTGGAGACGGCGACAGCCATTGTCAAGGTGTGGTCAAATACTGAATTTGAGGGTGGGCGCCACAAGAGGCGGCTCGACAAGATAAAAAATATTGAGGAGGAAGATAAATAATGTCCGTTTTGCGGGATAGAGATCCGGAAATAGCCCGGGCTATACTTGATGAAACCAAACGGCAGGCCGGCAAGCTTGAGCTTATTGCCTCGGAAAATTTTGTAAGTGAGGCGGTACTTGAAGCCCAGGGTTGCATTATGACGAACAAATATGCGGAAGGATATCCTGGCAAGAGATACTACGGTGGATGCGAATTTGTCGATGTCGCGGAAAACCTTGCCATAGAGCGTGCAAAAGAACTCTTCGGCGCCGATCATGTAAATGTTCAGCCGCACTCTGGAAGCCAGGCGAATATGGCGGTCTATTTCGCCACACTCCAGCCCGGAGACACCATTCTGGGAATGAATCTTTCTCATGGTGGACATTTGACACATGGAAGCCCGGTCAACTTTTCGGGGAGGCTTTACAATGTCGTTTCCTATGGTGTAGACAGTGAAACAGAAACCATAGATTTCAACGAAGTCGAAGATCAGGCTAAAAAACATCATCCCAAAGTTATTGTCGTTGGCGCAAGCGCTTACCCAAGGACTATCGACTTTAAGGCATTCAGGGAGATAGCCGATAAAACCGGAGCGATTATCATGGCGGATATCGCTCACATAGCGGGTCTCGTCGCCACGGATTTGCACCCATCTCCTGTTCCGGTTTGTGAATTTGTCACATCGACAACCCACAAGACACTGCGCGGTCCGAGGGGCGGGCTGATTATGTGCAAGGAAGAATTTGCCAAGATATTGAACAGTCGCGTTTTCCCGGGAAGCCAGGGTGGACCCTTGATGCATATCATAGCGGCCAAGGCGGTGGCATTCAAAGAGGCCCTTGAACCGGGGTTCAGAGATTACCAGCTTCAGATTGTGAAAAACGCCAAAGCCCTGGCAGGGGCCATGATAGACGAAGGACTTCGCCTTGTCTCCGGAGGCACCGATAATCATCTTATACTTATCGATCTTACCGGCAAGGACGTTACCGGAAAAGACGCTGAAGCCGCACTCGACAGGGCAGGGATAACCACAAACAAAAACGGCATACCATTTGACACAAAAGGTCCCATGGTTACCAGTGGCATAAGGGTTGGAACACCAGCTCTGACGACGAGGGGGATGAAAGAAGATGAAATGAGGAAAATAGCACACCTTATGACCTACATTATTGATGATGTTAATAATGAATATCATATAAAGGAAGTCAGAGAAGAAGTCGGTTTCCTGTGTGAAAGATTTCCCCTTTACAAAAACAGGATAGAAGCACACATTTGACATTACGATGAGTGGCTGAATAAGGAAATGCAGAGTATGAAACCCGAAACACAGACCGAGCGTCCTTCCTGGGACCAATATTTTATGGACATCGTTGAACTTGTGTCAAGGCGTTCCACATGTCTGAGGCGCAAGGTTGGTGCCGTTCTTGTAAGAGACAAGCGAATGCTGGCAACAGGCTACAACGGACCTCCTACCGGGATAAGACACTGTGCGGAGGTTGGTTGCCTGAGAGATAAGCTGGGTATCCCGTCAGGTGAGCGGCATGAACTGTGTCGAGGCCTTCACGCCGAGCAGAACGCTATCATTCAGGCCGCTCTTCATGGTGTAAGTACAAAGGACTCGACGATTTACTGCACTAACCACCCATGTATAATATGTTCCAAGATGATCATAAATTCCGGGATAACCTCTGTCATCTATAAAGATGACTACAATGACGATCTTGCCGAAGAGATGCTGAACGAGGCGGGCATAAAGGTAAAGAAACTATGAATTGTCCCTTCTGCTCCAATACAGAAAACAAGGTTATTGATTCACGGGTAAGCAGAGACGGCAGCGCGATACGAAGAAGGAGAGAATGCCTGAAGTGCAAGAAGCGATTCACCACCTACGAATATGTCGAGGATGTCCTTCCTGTAGTGGTGAAGAAGGATGGCAGGAGAGAATCTTTCGACAGGGGCAAGATCTTCTCAGGGATAAAAAAGGCGTGTGAAAAACGCCCGATCAGTATGGAAATTATAGAAGAAGCAGTTGACAGGATTGAGCAGGAATGTCAGGAATCGACATTGAAGGAGATACCCACTCACGTGATAGGTGAGAAGATCATGGAAGAGCTTCATGCTTTGGATGGGGTAGCCTATGTTAGATTTGCGTCTGTGTACAGAGAGTTCAGGGACGTGAACGAATTTATAGATGAGCTGAAGGGATTTCTCAAAAAGGACAGGTAATGTTTACCGGTATTATTGAGAGCGTGGGGATTGTAAAGAGGACAGCCAGAAGAGGAGAGGATGTCCTGCTTAGTATAAGTACATCAATGGGGCTGAATGATGTGGCTGTAGGCGACAGCGTGGCGGTGAGCGGCGCCTGTCTCACCATTGTTGAAGTCGCGGATGGCAGTTTTTCCGCGGATGTCTCGGCGGAGACCCTGGCAAAGACAACCTTGCGGGCATTGAAGATCGGAGACAGGGTCAACCTGGAGAAGGCCCTTAAATTAAATTCTTTTCTTGGCGGGCATTTTGTGCTGGGGCATGTAGATTGTGTCGGAGATGTCCGCGAAAGAAGAGAGAGATCAAATTCTATTATATTAGGGGTGGAAATAGGGGAAGAGCAGGGCAGGTATATTGTTCAGAAGGGGTCTGTTACTGTGGACGGTATCAGCCTTACGGTCAATAAATATGAAAAAAATAGATTTTATGTTAATATTATCCCTCACACTGCCCGGGAGACAACGCTCAGGTTAAAGAAGACAGGCGACCAGGTCAATGTGGAGACAGACATTCTGGGAAAATATGTGGAGAAGTTTATTCATCCCGATAGGGGTATTGATGCAGGGTTCCTGTCAGAACATGGGTTTTTGAAGTAACTCTGTAATAACGATAATAAATAACTATATAAAATAAAAGGAACAGAAATGGTTAGTACAATAAATGAAGCCATCGAAGACATAAAAAACGGCAAGATGGTTATACTGGTTGATGATGAAGACAGAGAAAATGAAGGTGATTTATGCATGGCCGCACAGCACGTCACTGCGAAGGCTATCAACTTCATGGCAAGATATGGTAGGGGGTTGATATGCCTTTCCATGGCGGATGACCTTGCAGACAAGCTAAACCTTCAGCTGATGACTACTAATAACAGATCCCAGTTCGGTACGGCCTTTACAATTTCCATTGAAGCAAGAAAGGGAGTAACTACCGGAATCTCCGCGAAAGACAGGGCAACGACCATATTGGCAGCGGTCGCCGACGAAGCAAAGGCTGAAGATCTGGTAAGTCCGGGACATATTTTTCCCTTACGGGCGAAGAAAGGAGGTGTCCTGGTTCGGACTGGACAGACCGAGGGTTCCGTTGATCTGGCCAGACTGGCGTACTTGAAACCAGCGGGCGTTATCTGTGAGATCATGAAGGAAGATGGTTCTATGGCAAGGATGCCTGACCTCGAAATCTTCGCGAAAGAGCATGATATAAAGATTGTCACAGTCGCCGATCTTATAGATTTCAGGATGCAGCATGAACGCCTTATAAAAAGAGTTGCCGAGGCCACGCTTCCCACCAAATACGGTGGAGAATTCAGGATCATCGTCTATGAAAATGATGTGGACGAAATGAAGCATATTGCTCTCGTTAAGGGTGAGATACAATCCGAAGATGAAGTGCTTGTCAGGGTGCATTCCGAATGCGTAACTGGAGACCTTTTCGGATCATTGCGTTGTGACTGTGGTGACCAGCTTCACAAGGCCATGGAGATGGTGGAAAAAGAAGGAAAAGGTGTCATAGTGTATATGCACCAGGAAGGCAGGGGAATCGGGCTCGCGAACAAGATAAAGGCCTATCACCTGCAGGACCATGGAAGGGATACCGTCGAGGCGAATCTTGAGCTGGGATTCAAAAACGATCTCAGAGATTACGGAATAGGGGCGCAGATCCTTGTTGATCTGGGAGTCAGAAAGATGCGTTTGATGACGAATAATCCCAAGAAGATTGTGGGGGTTGAGGGGTATGGTGTAAAAGTCGTGGAGAGGGTTCCCATCGAGATCAAGCCGAATAAGGACAATGTTCGCTATCTGAAAACGAAGAAAGATAAGATGGGGCATTTACTGGAAATATAACAATGACGATTGCGTAGAGGATCGGATTCACCAAATCTGTCATTTAATCCATACGAAGAAACCTTCTGTTTCCGTCAGTTGTGTAATGAAGATTTCTCGCGTTAGTTTGAGATGACAGGTTGTCGAGATTTTTTACGAAGCCGTCAGAAATGAATGGAGAACCTGTTATGCCGAAAATCATAGAAGGAAAGATCATTGCCAAGGGACTCAGGTTTGGTATAGTAGCCAGCCGGTTTAATGATTTCATCTGCGGGAAACTCATAGAGGGAGCTCTGGATGCTCTGAAGAGATCGGGTGCGGATGAAAAAGATATCAGTATCATAAGGGTTCCAGGCGCCTTTGAGATACCGATTGCGGCAAAGAAACTTGCAAAGAGCGGCAACTTCGATGCGATTATATGCCTTGGAGCCGTGATAAGAGGTGCCACTCCCCATTTTGAGTATATAAGTTCCGAGGTATCCAAGGGTATCGCGTCTGTAACACTGGAAACGGAGATGCCGGTTGCTTTCGGTATCATTACATCCGATACAATAGAACAGGCTATAGAGAGGGCTGGAACAAAATCAGGTAATAAGGGATGGGATGCCGCCATATCAGCCATCGAAATGGCCAATCTTTTTAAACTATTGTAATTAGGGGAGTTAATGGGTCACAGAAGGAAGGCCAGAGAGATTACCCTGCAGGTTCTCTATCAGATTGATGCTTCGAAGACCGATGTTGATGAAGCAATAGAGCTTTTCCGGGATAACTTTGGAATCCCGCGGGAGTCAGTTGAATTCTCTACACAGTTAATAAAAGGTACCCTGGATCATATTAAAGAAATAGATGTTCTTATAAAAGATTGTTCCGAACACTGGTCACTGGAACGTATGTCGACGGTGGATAAAAATATCCTCAGAATAGCGGTTTGCGAATTTTTGTATTGCGACGATATTCCCCCTAAAGTGACCTTGAATGAAGCGATTGACATAGGGAAAAGTTATGGTTCGGACAACTCGGGTTCCTTTATAAATGGCATTCTTGATGCCATGTATGCGAAACTCTGGGGAAAAGATGAAAATTAAGGTATCATCAGAATCGTTGGATGCGTTAGCATGTGACGGTTTGGCCTTGGGATTTTTCTCTGACGAAAGACCTCCAAAGGGTTATTGCGGTTTTGCGGATTGGCGTCTGAACGGTCTGATATCAAAACTGATCGTGAAAAGCAAAATCACAGGCGCTTTCATGGAGAAAACCCTCATCTTTTCCAATTATCGGATACCTTCCTCAAAGATATTTCTTATGGGCCTGGGAAAATCAACTCAATTGACATATGAAAAGTTATATACAGCTGGATCCACTATTTCTCAGACGCTCAGTGAAATAGAATGTGCCGACTTGGTCTTTGACATCCCCTGTTCCAACAGATGTAATCTTGAGATATCCAGAATGACGGTGGCAATGGTATCGGGAGCGTTCGATTTTTGTGATCGGGAACAGAAAGATGTAACATCCGACATGATAGTATTGAGTGACGGGAACTTTTTTGATGAAGTTGTCCTGGGAATGCACGAGTTTAAGGTAAGCGTAAAGGACAGGATCGCGGTTGATATAATAGATTAGACTGCATCTGTGAGGATTTTATAGAAATGAGAGTTATTGTCATAGGGGCCGGGGAGGTCGGTTATAATATTTCAGATATTCTCTCTAAGGAGGGGAATGATATAATTATTATCGACAAAGATGAAGAACGTCTGAAGGCTGTCTCCGAGAATCTGGATGTGCAGACCATAGTGGGCAGTGGAAGCAGCCCGCAGGTACTCAAAAAGGCAAAACTGAGTCAGGCTGAAATGATTGTTGCCGTCACCGATAGCGATGAGACCAACATAGTGGCATGTCTCCTCGCTTCCGCTCAATCAACATCTCCATTCAAGATAGCAAGGATAAGAAATCCTGATCTGAACAGAGATTCCGCCCTCTTCGATAAGAATCATTTGAATATAGACCTCTGTATAAACCCGGAAAGAGAGGCAGTGAACGATGTTATCAATCTCATGGAATACTCCGGAGCTTCGGATGTAATAGATTTTGCCGGAGGCAGAGTCAAACTCGTATCATTCTACATAGATTCGGATTGTGTCGCCGTAGGAAAGAACCTGCAACAACTCAGAGAGATGTATGGTGAAGGTGTCCTCCTTGCCTCTATCACGCGTGGGGATGACCCTATCATACCCTCTGGCAAGACCATAATCGAAGAAAAAGACCATCTGTTTATATTTGCCAGGTCAGAGGATGTAAGAGATGTGCTCAAATTCTTCGGCAAAACAGCAGAACCTTCAGAGAGGGTATTTATCCTTGGTGGAGATGACATAGCTCTCATGCTTGCGGAGTTGCTCGAGAAGAAGGGTGTTGACACAATAAAAATTATCGAAAAAAAACAGGACAGGTGCGAAATGCTTGCCTCCAAGCTGAACAGGACCATTTGTCTCCATGGAGATGGGACAAGTCAGGACCTGCTCAAAGAAGAAAACATACAGGATGCCGATTACTTCGTTGCGGTTACAAGTGATGAAGAAGAGAACATTCTGGGTGCCCTCCTGGCAAAACAACTCGGAGCCAAAAAGGCTATATCGCTTGTCAACAAAGCCGACTATAACCATCTTGTTCCCATGATAGGAATAGATGGAGTTATGAACCCGAGGCGTGCCACTATCGGCAAGATACTGCACTTCATAAGAAAGGGTAAGGTTATCTCCGCGACGCCCCTCGGCGACGAAAAGGCGGAAGCTGTCGAATTCATCGCTCTTGAGACTTCCGATATAACGAACACACCTCTGCAAGATATCAAATTTCCCAAGGGGACCATTATAGGGGCAATTATCAGAAATGATGAGGTGATAATTCCCGAAGGCAAATCCGTTATACTCCCTGGAGACCACGTTATACTGGTGGCTCTCCGGTCTTCGATTCCACAGATCGAGAAGATACTTACGGTAAAGCTGGATTATTTCGGATGAACACAAGAAATATATTATATATCCTGGGGACCCTTATTCTGTTTCTGGGGATTGCCATGCTTTTCCCTCTGCTTTGTTCTCTTTACTACAAAGAGGGCGATTCCAGCTCTTTTGCCTACTCATTATTAATAACTTTCTGCATTGGCGCGCTGTTCTATTTTCTATTCAGACCGGTCAACGGAAAGATAAGCCTGACACACAAGGAAGGATTTCTCATCGTTGCCACAGGATGGTTCCTTGCTGCGGTATTCGGTTCTCTTCCCTACATGATCTACGGTGCACTGCCCCAATTCGGCAATGCCTTTTTTGAATCCATGTCAGGGTTCACCACTACAGGGGCCACCGTAATTACAAACATAGGAGATCTTCCTCATGGAATACTTCTCTGGCGGTCGCTGACACAGTGGCTGGGAGGGATGGGGATCATTATACTGTCCATTGCCATACTCCCGCTCCTCGGGGTAGGGGGGATGCAGCTATACAAGGCGGAACTGCCCAGTCCCGTGAAAGACAAACTTACTCCCCGTGTGGCGGAGACGGCACGTACACTGTGGATAGTTTATATCATCATCTCCATAGTTGAATTCATTATGCTGCTCACGGGAGGAATGGATGTATTCAACGCCATCTGTCATACATTCAGCACAATGGCCACGGGTGGGTTTTCCACCACTGATGCCGGCATAGCGCATTTTCACAGTGCATACATAGATGGTATCATTACATTCTTCATGCTGGTCGCCGGAATAAATTTCACTCTTCACTATGCCCTTATCACAGGGAATTTCAAGGCCATCCTTGGAAACGGTGAACTTCGCCTGTATCTTGGAATTATTCTGGTCGCCGTAATAATAATAACCATCAGCCTGAAACAAAACTCATTTTACGAAGCGGGGGAACACCTGCGGTATGCCTCATTCCAAGTGGTTTCCATACTGACAACTACAGGTTTTACCACAGCCAATTTTGATAACTGGCCGTCCCTGTCAAAGATCATTCTCCTGATACTGATGTTTATAGGCGGGTCGGCGGGTTCCACGGGCGGAGGTATGAAATGTCTCAGGATATTCCTCATCTTGAAGTACATCTATAAAGAACTTTACGGACTTGTTCATCCCCACGCGGTTACCGTGGTAAAACTTGGGAAGAGGACAGTGTACCCCGAAACCATGGCGAGTATATGGGGATTTTTCATGCTGTATCTTATGATGACGGTTGTTGCCACCATCATCATGGCTATGCTCGGTCTGGATATGATGACGGCATTTTCGTCCGTTGTCGCCACTATCGGGAATGTGGGCCCCGGATTCGGCGCCGTCAACCCCTCAGCAACCTACAGCGAGATACCCTATCTGGGGAAATGGATACTCTCCTTCTGCATGCTTGCCGGGAGGCTTGAAATATACACAGTCATAGTCCTGCTTATTCCCGAATTCTGGAAGAAATAAGAAAAATCTCCGCCTTTAAATTATTCAACTCCCATTTTATTCTTTTTCAGCCAGGCTGCCAGGTTAACATCGATGTGGAAAATCTGATAAAAAATAATCCCTAAAATAGTAGTTGCCGCCAGCGGGTTACTGAAAAGCGGTTGCAGAAACGAAGGCAGCTGGGCGAAAAGTTCAGGCACGAACCCGGTGCTGAGTCCAAAAGATATAGACATGCCAGCAACAGCTATATTGCGCTGATCCAAGGGTTCTGAAAGCATCTCCTTAATACCGGTCAGAATCATGAAACAAATAGCGAAAATTACAGCCGCTCCCATAACCGGCGACGGAACCAGTGCGATAGCGGTCGCAACAACAGGAAAACAACCGGCGAGAATATACATGACGCCCATACAGACGCCAATCCAGCGACTCACTGCGCGCGTTGCCGCGGCAAGCCCCACATTACTGGAAGAAGTGTCAACCGCGACGGCTCCAATCAAACCGGCCATGGCCGTACTGAACCCGTCAGCCATCAATCCGCCCGCAATCGGTTCCATGTCCGGTTTTTCCAGATCCGGTCGCGTGATTTTCTGTGCCGCCAGCAGGTTGCCGAATGACTTGAGCGATCCGCAGATGGAAATCACCAGAAAAGGCAGGACAAGCGACCAGTCAAATGCCAGGCGGAACTGCGAAAGCCCCTTAAATGGAATGGCGAACACGGGAACTTCGCCGATCATCCGGTATTGGGCTGGATCAAAAGGAGTAATGCAAAGCGACACCCCCCACCCGACAAAAATACCGATCAACAGGCAATAAAGCTGCACCTGTCCTTTTCCCCAAAGATTGCTCCCCACTATCACCAACAGCGTCACGCTTCCCACCACGATGTCCTGCCAGATAACCTCGTCACCGGCAACGGGCGAACCGCAAAAGTTGGCAAAAGCCATCGGTATGATACTGACTCCTACCATCATGACCGTCATTCCAACCACAAGCGGCGGAAAGAGAGCGCGCAATCGTGAAACGACCCTTGAGAGAAACATCTCAACAATGCCGGCAAAAAACAGCATTCCCTGCATCAGCGGCAAACCACCCTGGACAACGGCAGTGATGGATAACGCCAGATATGAAGGCCCGCCAATATTCGGACAAAGATAACCGGAACCTATCCAGCGCAGGCGCACCGCCTGGACAATCGTTCCTACACCGGAAATTATCATGGTCAGGCTGACCATACGGATGGCCATCTCAGTCGACCCGCCGAATTCCTTGACCAACAGCACGGGAAGCATGGTGCCGAGTATTAGTAACATTCCCTGCTGAAGGCTCAACATGATCAGGTGACCTGCCGGCGGCACGTCATTTTGCCCGTAAACCAGTTTAGTATCCGGTTTTTCTGATGCCATTTGTGTTACTCCTTACTGTTGCCAGACGCTGCGGGGCGCGTCGATCACCGTACCAACAATAACCGGCTCTCCCCTCATCGTGCTGCGTCGCGCGTAAATAATTTTCTTCTGGTTGTTCATCGACAAGGGAGAGTGTGCATACAGCACGACCTGTGCCTCGTCCTCAGTTGCCAGTCTCCGTAAAAGATTTTTGAATGGATAATGCCCGACTGCGTCCTGAAATTTCAGCAAGTTGCGCTCATAGCGTTCCTTCAAAACCGGATCGATAATTGACCTTCCGTTTTCACGCAACAGGAACACGGAAGTATTATAGAAGAAATAGGGACCGGCCGGGGCAAGCAGTTCAGCCAAAGCCTCTTCACCACGTGTCTTCAGCAGGTGATCGGCATTTATGACGGCAATCCGCGCAAACTCCAGTTCAGCCCCGATACCGTAACAACCTCCGCCAACGTAACATTTGATACCATCGGGCAGTGTCACCCCAAGATTGCATGCGGATTTCCATTCCAGAAAAAGCCCACGCGGCCGATTCCAGTAGTAATGAACCCAGCCGTACCGGTTGAGCGGATTTTTTATCTCGCGGGAAATCAATTTATGCAGCGGCTTTCCAAGCTGATCTGTGAACTTATCCAACCGTGTGCCAACCAGCGCGGGGTTTTCTCCATGGTAAAGGCACATACCATCCGATGAACGATAAACGTATAAATACAGGCCCATCTGATTGGACTTCATCTTGTCCAGAAAAGGAAAGGCTTTTTCGCCCTTTTCTTCCAGCAGAATTTTGGCTTCGGTAACAGTCTTGACGAGTTCACGCGTGACATGAAATGTATATTGGCGATACAATTTGCCGGGCGTCTTCATCAGATAAATCAGGCGTCCAGTGACAAACAACAGAAATACCAGCGCCAGAAGGGGCAAGATAAATCGTTTCGCACTCTTTGGTTGTTTGGGTTGCCCCTCCAATTCATCTCTCGGTTTTTCTTCCATTCTCAGTATCCTCAAAATGGCGGCGCTTCTCATGCAAAGACTGTTCTCCCGTATTTGGGCAGGAGTTATGTGCCTACATTGAAAGCCTGATACGATCGCGCTCGATGGTCCCGCAGATAATTTCGACGGCCCGGTCAATTTCTTCTTCAGTCGTCATCCTGCCCGTGGAGAAGCGAAAGGTCCCCATCGCATATTTCCGGGGAACACGAATGGCAACGAGCACGCCTGATACAGTGGTTGCGCCTGTATGACAGGCCGAACCTGTCGACGCTGCAATCTCTTCCATTTCGGCTAAAAGACGGGACGCGTTTATATCCGGGAAACCCACACTCAGTGTGTTCGGAATGCACCTTTCCGTGTGGCCGTTTATCCTTATGTTGCCTATCCTTTTTTTCAGGCCGTTAAACAGTCGATCCCGCATTCTTCTCATGTGGCCGCAATTTTTTTCCAGATCGCGTTTCGCAATCTCACATGCCTTTCCCAGTCCGACTATTTCCGCTACGTTTTCCGTTCCCGCCCTCATATTACTCTCGTGACTGGCGCCGTGCATGAATTTTTCCAGCCTGGTTCCCTCACGGACGTAGAGGGCACCGATTCCCTTGGGTGCATAAATCTTGTGCCCCGCAATGGACAGGAGATCGACGCCAAGTTCATTCACATCGATTTTTGCTTTACCTGCAGACTGGGCGGCATCAGTGTGGACAATGATACCGTGTCTTCCGGCGAGACTGGCAACTTCCTTAATCGGCTGGATAGTTCCTACCTCGTTGTTTGCATGCATTACACTAATGATAACAGTTTCGGGCGTGATTGTCTTTTCCAGCGCCTTAAGATTTATAACGCCCGTTTCATCGACGGGGATATAACTCAGGGGGAAACCATTTATTTCAAGGTATCTGCATGCCTCCGTTACGGCGGGGTGCTCTATGGATGAAATGATGATGTGGTTTCCCTTATGGCGATTCGCGAGGGCCGCGCCCTTGATGGCAAAGTTATTGGATTCCGTTCCGCCGCTTGTAAAGATGATTTCTCTCGAATTGCAGTTCAGCAAATCGGCCACCCGGCTGCGGGCTTTTTCAACGGCCTCCTTTGTCTGAACCCCGTACCAGTGAGAACTGGAGGGATTGCCGAACTGTTCTTCGAAATAAGGCTTCATTGCCTCTAAAACTTCACGGTCGATCGGTGTGGTAGCGTTGTAATCCAAGTATATTGGTTTCATTCTCTGATAAGACCTTCCTTTTTCGTTAAGAGAGTATAGGAAAAGCAGTCTTGTGAGTCAATGGAATAATGGCCATAACATTATGGCATAAGGTGCCGCTGGTCGTGGAGAAGGGCAGACCCGAAGATTAGCAGATGCGTACTGTTGATAAGGAAAAAACACGACCCTGATTTTTGAAGACCGTGTTTTTACCGGTTTGCTGCCTTTCAAGAGGCAACGAATCGGGAACAACGGGACTGCCTGCCTCGCCCTATTATTCTTGAACGTAATAACAATCTCTCATTTCAACCTGTGCGGTAACTTCATTCGTGAGGTTGAGGTCGAAACTAAACGGAACTCCAAATCTGTATTCCACCTTGAGGTAGTACGCTTCGCCCGCCTTTTTATTTTCAATAGTAATGGACGTTGTTTTAACTAATAGTGCCTTTGTCTGAAAGGTATGTGTTCCCGGGTCTATGTAGTACTTCCAGTAAGTTTCCGAAGGCAATCCCCGCAGGACTTTCTCCCCATTGTGATATAATGAGGGTAAGTTGGCTGATCCCATTAGAAAAAAAGGCCGATAAAAGTATACTACCGACTTTCCCGCAGGAATTGGATCCAGCTGTGTGAATTGTGGCCCAGGTTTCAGCGTGGCGCAACCAGCAACGGATATGGCTATACATATAGCCACTACACTGCATAAAACATATCTGGTCAATCTTTTTCTATTTTTCATTCTCTTCCCCCCTCTGTCTTTATTGTGTTTCTAAACCCATTGAAGGAGCTTAACTTTTTCACTGCCTGCAGCTATTTACGTATTACGTACTTCCAACATGTGGCAACCATGCGGGCGACAGGTGCGGTTATTCCCCTTTAAACACAGGCTCCCTCTTTTCGATTCGCGCGGTTATTGCTTCGAAGAAATCATTCGACGCAAACAACTTATTCAAGGCGACATTTTCCAGGTCGAGGGCGCGTGTTACGGCTTCGATAAGAGGTTTATGAAGGATTTCTTTTGTCATGCGTACAGCCATCCATGCCCCCCTTGGTGGTATAAGCTTTAATGCTGTCTCCCTGGCGTAAGAGATCAGTTCTCCATGAGGGAGCACCCTGTTTACAATGCCCATCTCGAGCAGCTGTTGTGCCGTTATTTTCTCCCCGAAAAACATTATCTCTTTTGCCCTCTGGAATCCGAGCAAACGTGGCAAAAAATAACTCGAAGCAAGTTCGGGCACAATCCCTAAACTCACAAAAGGAAGTCTGGCCCACGCATGCTCAGAGGCAAAGATCAGATCCGCGCATGCCAGAGGGATCGTAAGTCCACCCCCTATCGCGAGCCCGTTCATCGCAACGATAACCGGCTTGTAGAGCGACCATAGTTTTAAACAAAGTTTCTTTTGCGCGATATCGGTCAAATCGATTTCAGCTTTTGTTTCTTTGTCCATTGATTCAAGCTCTGCCGGATTGAAATATCCACCACTGCAGAAAGCTTCCCTTGCCGGATCATTATTGTCTTCAGATTTGGCGCCGGTGATTATCAGGGCCTTTGCCGTATCATTCTTTTCCACTGCATCTACCGCCCAGTGTAGTTCCAGGAGGACTCGTAAGGTCAGCGCGTTTTTAATCTCCGGCCTGTTTATGGTGACCGTTACAATCCCCGTTTCGTCGTTTTTCTCATAGAGGATGGCTTCAAAGTTTTTTTCAATCATTTCGTATATCTAACCTCCTGATTCTAAATTACCGGCGGGAAATCCAGCCCACGGTGAACTCTTATTATGTTGCAAGCCACTTGTACATAACTAATGCATCAACGTAGCCTCACGAAGGGTGATTAAACGTGTTTGGCAATCTCCCAACCACTTCAAAACCAAGCTTTTTCCAGAGCCTGACAGCCCCCTCATTCGTGGAAGCAACAATGTTGAACTGCATAGCTTTGAACCCAAGCTCGATTGCCGCCTTTTGCGAATGTTCGCACATCCGTGTTGCCAGACCCTTTCTCCTTGCCTGCTGAGATACCATGTATCCGCAATTGCAAACATGGCTGCCCGGGCCTCTTTGATTAACCTTAATGTAATATGTGCCTGAAACTTCACCATCGTTCTCAATGATGTATGTTGCTTCAGGCGCGACCATCCATATCTCATATGCCTGCTCTTTGCCGGTTTCAGGATCAAAGGCATACGTTTCTCCGGCAGAAACAATATCGTGAAATATCGGCCAAATTGATTCGAAATCCTCTTTTTTTGCTTTTCTTATCAGCATACGATCTCCTTCGATTATTCAATGAAACAGCCGGGATAACCGATCCGGAAGGGCGCCATTTCTTCGAATTCGGACTCGCTCAGATTAAAGGTTTGAATAACTGTCATTATTTGTCATTTTGACCGCAAGGGAAAATATTAACCGGGCTGTATCATTAAAACTTCTCTTTTAACATATCCTTTAAAAGGATCTCCGGATGATGATACCTCTCATATCCGGGAGTTTTCTTGCCATATTGGATCGCTTCCTGCGGGCACCATTGCAGGCAGGCAAAACACTGCTCACATCGATGATTCCAGACCGGTTTTCCTTCATGCATGGTGATATTTCCGGCCGGGCATATTTTGCAGCAGATTTCGCACGCGTTGCATTTGTCATCGACCCAGAACTTTTTGTCCATTTTGGGTACCTTGGAAAAAATCATATTATAAATAGCGGTAAATAAAATTCTCTGCCAGAGGGGTCCCTTTTCAACAGGCATAATCGCCTTTTCTTTTATCCTGGCCGCGATGCGGGAAATCTTCTCCCGCGCGAGCTCAAAACATTTGCGCTGTTTCTCCTGTGGCCCCGGGCCTCCCCATGGTATATAATTGGACGGCATCGCTATTTCAAACCCCGCTGAAAGATTCAAACCGTTTCCGGCCATAATCTTTTTTAACTGAACCAGCGTATTTGAAACCTGGCCGGCATTAACCGCGATCGCAAAAATATAATCCGGTTGTGAACCCTTCAGTGTATTGACGAATCTAATAACCGGAGCCGGCACTCCCCAGATATGCACAGGAAAGACAAATCCAACTATTTCTGAACCGACGGTCTTCTTTTCATCTTTACACTCTGAAATCGAAACAAGCTCGGCGTCACCCAATTCGTCAGCAATCCTGCGAGCTACCCATAATGAGTTTCCTGTTCCGGTATGATAAAAAATTGTTATGTTCATTTCACCCTCCTGCGGCGTAGAATGCCACACATTAAAAAGGTCTGTCAATAAGAGTCATTGGAAACTTGAAACTGAAAAGCGATTCAGATATCCGATTATTTAAAGAGCAGAAGGTTGATGATTGACAGGATTATCCAACGAAAAAAATCGATCAGGGGGTTCAGGACGCCGAAGTAGAGCAGACCGATTATGATAAAAAATCCATAAGGCTCAAGTCGTGAAAGCGTGTATTGAAGACGATTCGACAAAAACCCCATGAGGATCTTTGAACCATCAAGAGGTGGAATCGGAATCAAATTAAACGCCGCCAGTATGACATTGATCTGGGCCATATAATAAAGCATCTTGTAGACGACGCCATGTTCGGACGGTGTCAGCGCTTGCAGCAGGAAGATAGCAGCAAAGGCGAGTATCATGTTGACGATAATTCCTGCGGAAGAAACCAATATCAGCCCCTTCCGGCTTTCACGCAGATTGGCAAAATTTACGGGAACCGGCCGTGCCCATCCGAAGCCAAAGATAAACAGCATGAGCGTCCCCACAGGATCGAGATGTTTGAGCGGATTGAGGGTCAGTCTGCCCATCATCTTGGCGGTGGGATCTCCCATCCTGTAGGCGACCCACCCGTGGGCCAGCTCATGAAGAATAACCGAGTATAAAAGCGGTACAGCTATTAAAACAAAGGTCAGCGGATCTTTAATTAAAAGATTGAGCAATCCCATCTATTCGCACCATCCGTTCAGCATCTTGCTCTCGTGAGCATCCACAATATAAGAATGGTGAAACAAAAGCAAACGGTATCAGGAGTGAGAGGTGGATGGCTTTCCAAAACCGCATAATCCTCTTTAAACCGCATAATCCTGTTTGCGTGCAACGCACAGGCAGGCCGGATCTCCTGTAATGTCTCTGTCCATCTCATCGGCCACCTCCCGGTGATCATTATAAACCGGACAGATTACTTGCTACAACTCCGGACAGATTACGTGCTTCTAACAAATTTATAATTAATCCTTGACATTTGGTAAAATATCTATATAGTATCTTCGCAAGTTGGATAGAGACATTTTTGAAGTGCGAAGACCGGCCGCCATGTCCTTGAAAATATATGGTGGCCTTTTTATTTTTGCCACAATGATAATCCGACTTTGAAAAACTTAAGAAAGGAGGATACAGATTATGGCAGAAGGTACCGTTAAATGGTTTAATGACGGAAAAGGCTTTGGATTCATCGAGATGGATGGCGGCAAAGACGTTTTCGTCCATCACAGCGCGATTCAGGCCGAAGGCTTCAAGTCTCTGCAAGAGGGTCAGCGCGTGACGTTCGATGTTGAGCAGGGCCAGAAAGGCCCCGCGGCCGCTAATGTAAGGGCACTGTAAAAACTAAACATTGATATCGACAAAGTGGCACTCTGTGGTTATACAAACTGCAGAGTGCCATTTTTTTCGATTGCCTGTCGAGAATTTCTCATTTAAAGACTAACAAACTCCCGTAATCAGCAAAGCTGCTTAACGCCCTAGTTTTATTCGTCATTACCTAAAAACCCGGCCTGTCCATACGCGGGGTTTGGGTACGAGTAAAAGCCCTGTTTTGTCTTTGCCCCCAAATTCCCTTTTTTGACATATTGTCCTATAAAATTTGCGTTAAACTGAAAATTCTTATCATTGAGCGCTTTGGCCCAGTAATCGGTTATGGTCCATACCGTTTTAAGACCTACCTGGTCCATGATGCCAAACGGACCCATGGGTGTGTGCATAACGCCCATCCATGCGCGGTCTATATCCTCGATCGATGCCACATCTTTTGAGGCAAGGGTAAGCGCTGACATGAATAGAGTAGAGAGCATGGAATTAAACACGTAGCCACGGTTTTCCTTGTTGAGCATGATGGGAAGCTGACCTATATTTTTTGCGAAATCATGGATTAAATTAATGGTTTCCGGAGAAGTTTCCGGATGCGGCATGATATCCACTACATTTGAGATTCTCACATCGTGGAAATGAAAGGCCGCGAATTTTTCCGGCCGCCCAGTTGTCTCGGCAAACATGGAGGGAACAAGCGTGGATGTATTGGTGGTAAAGATCGCACGCTCAGGGCAGAGTTTATCGAACTGGGCAAAAATTTTGCCCTTGAGACCCGGGTCCTCGGGGACGCATTCACTCACAAAATCCACATCCCTGGCCGCATCAGCCGGGTCGTTTGAAACGGTCACTCGGGTCATTATATTATCCGCATCCTTTTGTGTGATGCGTCCGGATGACGCGAATTGCGAACCGAGCTGCTGTATCCTTTTCAACCCCTTATTGAGCATTGCCTCATCAATATCGTATAGAACTACATCATAGCCGTGCATGGCGCAGACAAACCCGATCTGCTGTCCCATAGTACCTGCGCCAATGATAAGTACACGTAGAATGTCATCAATCTTCATACTAAATCTCCTGTTTTTGCAGATCCTTCCGGGCCCATCCTTTTTAAGCCAAACGAAAAATCAACCCTCTTTAGACCGGGTTGCCTACGGTTTCCTTAACATGCCCGCCTTTAATGGTTCTATGCCTGCGAGAGATTTGACCAGACTCTTTCTTAAGTTAATATCATATTGCGAGGTTATAGCAATCTGTTCCATGATTGGGGATCCTCCACCATGATAGTTTCCATAATTTATTACCCCGGAAGTGCCCGAACAGGTGAACTCACACTGGATCTCCTTCCATCAGATATTCTTCATAGTCAGCAAAACAATGGAGATGATTACGAAATAATGTCTGTGGAAGAGATGGAACGTAGAATGATATTAAAAATGTTGCGAGCTAATTTCCCAAAAAATGAGATTGCCAAAAAATTGAACATCTCTCGAAACACACTGTACCGCAGATTAGAGAAATACGCTCTTTCCTGATTTATGTGTCTTTCGACCCCGGTTTCTCTAATTTTACATTCACCGATTTATTGGTTATGTCCATAGTCTCCTCAACGGTATGTTACAATATCCTTTTCTTTCTGTAGCTCAAGGTGTGATATCTCATTAAAACCTGCCAGGGCGACTCCACTGCCGTTATACACAAACCTCGTGATGGATGTATTGACGATCTGCCAGCTGAGTCGGATTGTGTGCTCGTTGGACAGGTCGAGGTGTTTCTGCATTGTCGCGGCTATGGGGCCGCCCGAGGTGAACAGAAAAACCTTTTCCCCCTCGTTATGTCTTGACATGATTTCTGTAATCCCCTTCCACACCCTCGATGAAAATGTGTCCCACGATTCGATACCCGGCTTCTCAAAATCGCCCGACACCCATCGCAGCATTGCCACTTCGAAGATTCGCTTGAAGGATTTTTCGTCGGTGTATATCCTTTCCAGATCATCTTTCAGAGACGGATTCTCGCTGACCATGTCGGTGATTTGAGATACCACAATGGCATGAGCGTCAAGCTCGTTGAGGGCTTCACACAGAGAAGGCTCCGGCACATCAATGCCGCATTCCTTAAAACGACGGATGACCTCTTGCGCGGTTGCCTGCTGACGCTGCAGGGTCCAGGAATATACTGCGTCGGCGCGCAGCCCCGTATTGATCAGGTGCTCTCCCAGAATTCCGGCCTGTCGCAGACCTTTTTCGGAAAGCCTGTCATAATTATGCTCTCCGAATGATGCCTGACCGTGTCGTATCATATAGAGTATACTCATGGAGAGTTCTATAAAACACGGAGGCGGACATGTCAATAAAAGATAGAGCGGACGGTGGCCTTTTGCCTGCAATATCATGTCTGGTCGATTATTCTTTCGGCTGTCTGTTGGGGCATACCCGGGGGTATCTATTCATTTTATATCCGGAAAGCGGGGCTTCTCCTTTGAGAGGAAGGCCGATATCCCATGGTAGCATTCTCCTGATGTGATGAGAGCAATCGCCTTTTCTGTTTCCAGCTCGAGGGCCTCCTGTAGGGACATACCGCAGGCTGATCGAATTACCTCCAGAGCGGAGCGTACAGCTCGTGGCCCGTTGCCGGCAATTGTTTCAGCCAGCTCGACAGATTCCTCAAGGACTTTGGCTGGTGAGCTTACGCGATTGATTAAGCCGAGAGCAAGTGCTTCCCGGGCTTTAACCTCCCGGGCAGTGAGTATCATATCGGCGGCTCTTGCTGGACCAATCAGTCGGGCAAGCGTTGCTGCTCCGCCCCAATCCGGCATGAGCCCCAGGTGGACTTCTGAGAAACTGATAACAGCATCAGGGTCCATAACTCTCAAGTCGCATCTAACCGCAAGCTCTCCTCCTCCATAGGCCTTGCCATTGATGGCGGCGATGACAGGAACGGGCAAACATACTAAACCGTCAACCGCTGTACGAATATGTCTTATCAATTTTTCGACAGGAGGGCGATCATGTTTCTGGACTGCTTCGACCAGATTGGAGATTTGCGGGTTATCGATATTGACGTCAAAACCGGCGCTGAACGCCTTATCGCCGGCACCAGTCAGTACAATAACCCGTGGCAGATTTTCCCGCAATTCTGCTGTTACCCGCTCAAGTTCGGACCACATTGTCTCATTAAAAGTGTTCATCCTTTGCGGGCGATCAATGGTGATAACCGCAACATGATTCGTGAATTCAAGACGAATGCCATACTCGGACATCTTTTAGTCCTTT
>Ga0307991_1000638_pt1 | contig 25054 bp, 16 predicted proteins | sample EllFjometagen131_FD_203146 | JGI IMG/M metagenome (GOLD analysis project Ga0307991, IMG submission 203146) | Marine microbial communities from Ellis Fjord, Antarctic Ocean - #131 | ecosystem: Environmental > Aquatic > Marine > Unclassified | place: Southern Ocean | collected 2014-10-08 | reverse complement strand
ACTTAATCATTACATTATCTTACATTAAATCGCACCTTCGCACCTTCACACCTTCGTTTATTCCTCAGTTTGAGATTACATTATATTACACATTTAATTTTACATTTTACATTTTCAATTATCCCTCCCCTTCTCATCATCGCACTTTCGTTTATTCCCCTCCCCGGCTAAGCAGGAGTTATGAACGGTATTCCGGGCAAGACTTCTGGCGATCAGTTTCTACACCCTGTCTGCCCAGTCAACTCCTGACTTAGATTGGGTTTCTGTAGGTTAATCATCCTTGATTAACTAATAAAAAGAACTTAATCAAGATGATTAACTAATAAAAAGGACTTAATGAAGATGATTAAGCTACATCAAATTCTTTCGCGTGTAGATATTAAACCCTGTGAATCGTTGTTTCTGATAACTTGCGGCTTGTTTATTCCATTCATCACGCTCATTTTGCGAAAGTATTTGCCAATCTATAGCTATTTCCTTTATCTTTTTATTAAAATAGAGTGTCAGAGGGTTTACAATGTGGTCATACCTGCGTCGGTGATAAAGCCAGGGATTTTCACGTTTGTGGTCTTTATGCCTTACTCAAACACATCAAAGATACTTTCAGAAGATGCTTCGTACTCATTAAATCGGAACTTCCTTGCTATTATAGTTAGACAATGTTAGACAATGTTAGGAAAATGTTAGACCATAACTATAATCCATCAAATAGATTACAGCAAAATCTAACATTTTTGCCCATTTTTAAGATATACATGCCACTATTATTAACTTTTTATATTATTGCCAACCTATGCATGATTATATTATCTTTTATTAAATTGTACTTTCTCCCCTTCCCCTTTTCAACTCTCTCATTTTCACACCTTCGTTTTTCCCCGTCTCACGATTTCTTACCACAGAGGTCACAGAGTTCACAGAGAACACAGAGAATTTAATGTAAGAGTTTAAGCAACGAACAATTACGAACAAAACGAACTTAAGAAGTATAAGACAGGAATTAAATGTAAGAATTATTTAGCCGCGAACAATTTAATGAAATACCAGCCAATTTTTTGCCACATCTTTGCACCCTCAATTTTTCTCTGTGATCCCTGTGCCTCTATGGTGAAATATTCTTACATTACATTTAATTTTACATTTTACATTTCTTGTCGAGCCGTAATCAGATGAAGGTTGATCCATTTTCCATTATTCTCTCCTTCTCCCCTTCAAATCTTCCCTCCCTTCATTTTTCCTCGTCTCACGTTTTTTTCTATTGACAATAAAAAATGAATATGGAAAAAAATATTATATATTAAATCAATGAATATGGGAGTAATAATGAAAAAGCAAGTTTTATTTATGATTTTTATGATTTTGATGACAGGTGCCTTTGCGACAACAATATACATACCGGGAGATTACGCAACTATCCAGGCAGGAATTAATGCATCTGTTGGTGGAGACGAGATCATTGTATCTCCGGGCACCTATGTGGAGAATATCGATTTTGCAGGTAAAGCAGTAATTCTGGGGTCGTTGTTTTATACTACCCAGGATACAAGCTATATTTCGCAAACAATTATTGATGGTAATCAAGATGGCTCAGTGATCACATTTGATAGCGGAGAAGATTCTACTTCTGTATTAACTGGTTTTACGATTACTAATGGGCTTGACGGCGGGATTTACTGCTTTGATTCCAGTCCGAGTTTAGAGAATGTGACAATTACTAATAATTTCGCTGAATATGATGGCGGGGGGATTAAATGCCGTTATTCCAGTCCGAGTTTAGAGAGTGTAACGATTATGAATAATTCGGCTGTAGGGCAACATGGCGGTGGGATTTACTGCTTATCTTCCAGTCCGAGTTTAGTGAATGTGACGATTACGGGTAATTCTGCTGAATATGATGGCGGGGGGATTAAATGCGATCATTACAGCAGTCCGATTTTAGAGAATGTGACGATTACGGGTAATTCGGCTGAACGTCATGGTGGTGGGATTAACTGCGAAGATTCTTCCAGTCCGAGTTTAGAGAATGTGACGATTGCGGATAATTCGGCTGGATCGAAAGGCGGTGGGGTTCTCTGCTGGGATTCTTCCAGTCCAAACTTAGAGAATGTGACGATTATAGATAATTCAGCTAATTTTGGCGGCGGGATTTACTGCTATAATGATTCCAACCCGATTTTAGAGAATGTAACGATTACGGGTAATTCGGCTAATCAGGCTGGTGGTATTTTTTGCTATTCTTCCAGCCCTATTTTAGTGAATGTGATGATTACGGATAATTCTGCTGAAACGATTGGCGGTGGGATTAGCTGCTGGGATTATTCCAGTCCGAGTTTAGCGAATGTGACGATTACAGGTAATTCGGCTTATGATGGCGGTGGGATTTACTGCGCTTCTTCCAGTCCAAGTTTAGTAAATTTAACAATTACGGATAATTCGGCTGTAAATTGGGGTGGTGGGATTTACTGTGGTGCTTCCAGCAGTCCGATTTTATTGAACTGTATTTCCTGGAATAATTCACCCCAGGAAGTTGAATTTTATTATTATAATAACCCAAATACAATAACTATTGCCTATTCTGATATTGCTGGAGGAGGGGCGGGAATAGTAACCAACAATAATGGTACAGTTAACTGGTTAGAAGGTAATATCGATGCTGATCCATTATTTGTGGATGCTTTGGTGGGAGATTATCATCTGACAGTGGATTCACCCTGCATTGATGCCGGAATTGCTTATTTTGAGTATGAAGGTGAAGTCTTAGTTGATCTTAGTGAAGATGAATATTGGAGTATTGCTCCGGATATGGGAGCTTATGAATATGGACTCGTCAATAATGACGAAGTTATCATTCAAAATTCAAAACTCAACATTCAAAATTACCCAAATCCTTTCAATCCTGAAACGAATATTGTCTTTGATATATCTTTTGACAGCAATGTCTTGATTGAAATCTATAATATAAAGGGACAGAAAGTAACAACTCTGGTCAATGAACCTTTTGAGGCTGGCAGTCATAAAATTACCTGGAATGCCATAGATCAAAGTAGCGGAATCTATTTGCTGAGATTTAATACTGCTGAAACAAGTGATACGAAAAAACTTATCCTGCTCAAGTAGTAGTTTCAGATATACAATCCGTGAGACGAGAAAAAGAATAGATCACTGATGCCGCGGATTACACTGATCAGTACGGATAATGTAATGTAACCTGAGAGTAGGGATTCAGGAGTTATGAACGGTATTCACCAATGCTCTGACTGCTCTATGCCGAAAATAATCCTGTTTAGGGAACAGTTTCATAGCTTTCTTTACCAGAATAAAGGCTTCAAATGGGTCTCTACTTCTCTGATGGCTTTCAGCAGTAGTTTACCAGTCAGCTTGGGATGCCTTTAATCCGGTTATTTCGCGAGAAAGCTTTCATATTAGTCCTTATTAATCTATGGCTCAACTGGCTTTCCCACAAGGTCATAGTATATCTTCTCTATCTCTCTGCCTCGCTCATCATTCGTGATTTTGTAGCCAGCGTAACCATAACCCACCAAGCACGGTTTCCCATCAACTCCGAAGAAGGAATATTCAATTACATTTCCTCGTGAGTCGTATTTGAGGTTATAACCTGCGTAACCTTCATTTATCAAGCAAGGCTTCCCATCAACTCCGATGAAGGAAGTTTCAATTCTATTTCCTCGTGAGTCGTATTTGCTTTTCCAACCAGCGTAACCATCGTCATTCAAGCACGGTTTTCCATCAATTCCGAAATAGGCATTTTCAATCTTTTTGCCTCGTGAGTCGAATTTGCTTTTCCAACCTGCGTAACCATCGTCACGCAAGCAAGTCTTCCCATCAACTCCGAAAGCAGCGCCTTCAATTTCATTGCCTCGTGCATCGTATTTTCTTTTCCAACTGGCGTAATCGCCTTCATTCAAGCACGGTTTTTCATCAATTCCAAACCAGGCATTTTCAATTTTATTTCCTCGTGAGTCGAATTTGAATTTACAACTGGCTATACCATCGTCATTCAAGCAAGGCTTTCCATCAACTCCGAAAAAGGCAAATTCAATTTCATTTCCTCGTGAGTCGAATTTGAATTTCGTACCTGCGTAACCATAGTTGTTCAAGCAAGGCTTCCCATCAGTTCCGAAGTAGGTCTCCTCAATTACATTTCCTCGTGAGTCGAATTTGAATTTCGTACCTGCGTAACCATCGTCATTCAAGCACGGCTTCCCATCAACTCCGAAATAGGCATTTTCAATTTGATTTACTCGTGAGTCGTATTTGAGTTTACAACTGGTGTAACCATCGTCATTCAAGCAAGGCTTCCCATCAACTCCGATGAAGGCAACTTCAATTATATTTCCTCGTGAGTCGTATTTGTATTTATGACTAGCCATACCAGCATCATCCGAGCAAGGCTTCCCATCAGTTCCGAAGTAGGTCTCCTCAATTATATTTCCTCGTGAGTCGTATTTTCTTTTCAAGCCTGCGTAACAATCGTCGTTCAAGCACGGTTTTCCATCAATTCCGAAGTAGGCAACCTCAATTTCATTGCCTCGTGCATCGTATTTTCTTTTCCAACCGGCGTAATCGTCATCATTCCAGCACGGTTTCCCATCAACTCCGAAATAGGCAAATTCAATTTTATTTCCTCGTGAGTCGTATTTCAATTTACAACCTGCATAACCATAATCGTTCAAGCACGGCTTTCCATCAGTTCCGAAGTAGGTCTCTTCAATTAAATTGCCTCGTGAGTCGAATTTTCTTTTCAAGCCTGCGAAATCTTGATTATGCAAGCATGGTTTTCCATCAATTCCGAAACAGGCACCTTCAATTTCATTGCCCCATTCATTAAATATCATAATTGCCTTTGCCCAGCCTGCTTGATTCAATATAAGTTCTCCATTCAAATCATAATATTCACTTAGCGAACGATTGCCAACATCATCATACTGATAGCGTTTACCAGCTATACCACGTTTAGTGCAGTGCGGATTATTATCAATACCCAGATACTCTGTTTTGAGTATTCTGCCTGATTCATCCAATTCAAAACTTTTACCAAATATTCCATTGGCATCACTGACAAATTCTAATCCGCCATATTTAAATCGGGTTTCAATAATTTCACCTTTATCATTACGTTCGTGCGAATAGTGATTTATCTTGCTTTTGGAATCATAAGACGAATAAAAATTGGAGGTAGTCTCGGATAAATTGCTGTGTAATACAGCATCTCTGCCTTTTGATGTCTTAAAATCTATTTCATTGAATTTATCATCTGTTGACAAACACCGGAAAACTATCTGGTCGTTTCTATCCAGATAATCTATTTTTTGCAGAGCTCCGGTATTCTGGCTATAATCAAATCGTTGCTTTACCGGGCGATCAACCAGTTCAGCACTGGTTATTTCCATATACATCCCCGCCGAATTGACATGAGTTACTGTAAGCAGTTTGCCTCCCTGGTATTTGAACTTATAATTGCTTTGGCGGTGTGATACTTGTTCATCTGTCAGCTTAATAATTCCATTTGGGATGCCCCATCTATCTACATAATCGGCATAATGCTTTGTTGTTATGCGGAAATAAGCATTCCAGATAAATAGACCCAGCACTGCCAGCATTGCTACTGATGCAAATGTGAGCAACCTTTGCTGTCGCCTGCGTTTCGTATGCCGTCTTTCTAATTGGTCAAATTTAAGATTAAGAATAGCGGCGATAACCTTGAGCGTTGCAGTTCTTTTGCCCAGCAGCGTATTCTTTTTCTCAGCAACCATTTCCGGTACTGAGACCCCCATAATCTGATCATCACCTTCCTTGAGTGCAGTACAAAAGCATTCATCAGCCGGATTCCCGGCAAAGGGTATACCTTTTATAATAAACGGGATAATTCGATCAGCTCGACCCATTTTCTTAAAGCTGGTTACTTCGTGAGATACAAACTCGGATTGGGCAGAATTTGGTGAGCAAATAACAATTAGATATCTGGAATTTTCTAACTCTTTGGAAAGGTTATCCTTAACATTTTGTCCTGGAACGACATCACTTTTATCGCGGAAAACCGGGCGGACAAATTTTGGTAAACCACTGCTTTGTTTGCGGATAATATTGGGCAGTCGATATTTCTCCAGACTGTTCTGCAGCCATTTTGCCCATGTCTCGTCTTTATGACTATAGCTGATAAATGCATAATATTCGTACCTGTTTTCGCTCATTTAAGACTCCTCAAGTTCAATTGAGGATATTTATTGAAAAGTGTCCAGTATTCTCTTTGAAAAGTGTACCACGTTGTTAAATTTTATTCGTTAAATTTTATGATATGCAAAGAGATAATAACTCTTTTGGACTTGTAAGAAAGTTAATATATGAACTTAATGAAATGATCCTAATTCAGATACTCTTTCCTGCCAAAAAAATCCTTCTCAATGTAGGTCAATCGTCCCTGATTGACTAAATATAAGAACTTAATCATTACATTATCTTACATTAAATCGCACCTTCGCACCTTCACACCTTCGTTTATTCCTCAGTTTGAGATTACATTATATTACACATTTAATTTTACATTTTACATTTTCAATTATCCCTCACCTTCTCATCATCGCACTTTCGTTTATTCCCCTCCCCGGCTAAGCAGGAGTTATGAACGGTATTCCGGGCAAGACTTCTGGCGATCAGTTTCTACACCCTGTCCGTCCAGAACTCCTATCCCGAGTACGGTTCATCCCGATGTATCGGGACTGATTTAGATTGAGTTTCCTTGTAGGTTAATCATCCTTGATTAACTAATAAAAAGAACTTAATCAAGATGATTAAGCTACGTAAAATTCTCTCTCGTATATAAATTAAAGCCTGTCAATCGCTGTTTCTGGTACCTCGCTGCTTGTTTATTCCATTCATCACGCTCATTTTGTGAAAGTGTTTGCCAATCTATAGCTATTTCCTTTATCTTATTATTAAAATAGAGTGTTTGCGGGTTTTCGTTGTGGTCATACTTTCGCCGGTGATAAAGCCAGGGATTTTCACGCTTGTGGTCTTTATAGCTGTAATCGGGTACTTCATAGACTACTTCCTGGTGATATTTCCCGGACATGGCAGTGATCCAGTTCACTTTACTACGCAGTCCTCTGCGATAGGTCTTTATACTCTCATATTCAGGTTCAGGCAGGCTTAGAATATACTCCAGATTGGCAGTCAGCCACGTGTCATAAGCAGCATCCAGATCACCGAAGATTATGATGAAATTCCGCTGGCAATATAACTCACCCTGAAAGTAACAATCCAGCCCAAACTCGCCTTCTGCATGAAAGCTCAGTGCCACCTTGGTACGTGGTGCAATTATCTGATGAAAACCCATGGGCATGCCCTGCCAGCGCAATTCATAATCTCCCCGCTGGCGCACATAAAACGCCGTTTCACCCAGGAATTTCTGTGCTCCGGGGTTCAAAATATACGGCGTGTAATAATTGAGTTTTTTGATCACTGACTTATAATCAGTCAGCCTGGGATTGGAAACAGACGCAGCAAAACGCCTGATAGCTTCATTTCTGATCACCAGCGGAGTTTGCTGATAATAGGATACCGGGTCATAGGGATAATGTTCCTGTGTGCCGTTTCGTTTAGTGCGATACACAATGCCTTCAAATTCGCCATGCACCTCAAAATTCCGCTGCACGAAATCGATCACAGTCTTTCCTGATAGATTTTTCATCTCTTCCACCTTATTTATAACTATTTTCTGATGCCCTCTCAAGCATCCCCCACATATAAATTAACCAAAAACAGAGATCAGCCAACAACAACTTAGCACGTAGTGACATTTTTTTGTTAGATAGTGCTAAGTTGTTGTTGGTGAGATAGGGGATATAGGATTTATAGGACACTGATGCCGCGGATTACACTGATTAACACCAGCCTTCAATAAAATTACGACTCGGCAAGCGGGATAATGTAATGTAAGACTTTTCACCACAGAGCCGCAGAGAACACAGAGAATGTAATGTAAGAATTATTTAGCCGCGAACAACCGCGAACAATTTAATGTAATACCAGCCAAGTTTTTGTCACATCTTCACATTTTCGCATCTTCGCACCCTCAATTTTTCTCTGTGATCTCTGTGCCTCTGTGGTAAAATATTCTTACATTACATTTAATTTTACATTTTACATTTTACATTTTACATTATTCTCCCCTCTCATCTTCTCACCCTCGTCCTGGATGCCAGGTTGCAAAAGGAATTACTTGACAACAGTATGATGAATTCTCTTTATTAAAATAGGAAATGTAATAAGAAGGTAGACATGTTAAGTTTTAATATTTTTTTGTTTGGTAGAATAGCGTTATTCTTTTGTCTTGTACTTTATGTTATCCTTGACAAAAAGATTATTAGAAAAGTGATTATCACTGTTTTAGTTGTCGCAGTGAACTTATTACCATTTTTTATTCAGAACGATTTTCTAACTGTTTCGTTCCCTTTTATCCAGATGATTTTAATTATTCTATTTTTGATGTATTTTAAAAAAATAAGAGGTTAACTCACGGCTTTTTACCACAGAGGTCACAGAGAACTCAGAGAATGTAATGAGAAGATTTTTTAGCAACGAACAAAACGAACTAAACGAACTAAATATAAGGCCAGACAATTTTTTTTCTATCTCTCTATCGCTCTATCCCTCTCTTCCCTTCGTCTCTTCGTCTCACTGATCACCGATTACCAGTCCAGCAGTTTATCAGTCATTTAGTCTTTAAGTCGTGCATTCGTATAGTTGTTCAGTCGCTATGTTGGATGATGGTTGATAATCTCTTTTTTTTAAATAGTTGACAAATAATCACAGTATGACATTGGAGTTTAATATATTATTTCAATGAATATGGAGGCAATAATGAAAAAGCAAGTCCTCTTTATGAATTAGAAGGAGAGTAATGATGAGTTGTGTAATGACACAGATTTTTATGTTATTGTACAATAAAGAAATTGGCATGAGTAAGAATGTTATGCCTATTTGTAGAATGAGGAAGAGTAAATGATAATTGCTGAGTTAAATGGAAAATTACCAAGCAAGTTAAAAGATAGTGAAGACATTCTTACATCAAATGTTTTTTCTTTTTTTAAATATTCTAACAGAAACTGGTTCAAAGATTATTTAAGTGAAATAGGTATTGAAATTTCATTGGGCGAATCTGAAAAAGCTGAATTCATTTTTTGGCCAAATTATGAAGATAGAACTCAACCTGATTTAGTTGTCGTTTGTGGTAAATATTATCTATTGTTCGAAGCAAAATTAAATTCTGATTTTTCACCTAAATCAACAAATTCAGATTCTCAAATAGAAAGAGAAATTTCAATGGGTAAAATGTCAGCTGAAAATCTGTATAAAGAATTCGTTTACATTGCTTTAACAGCAGAGTATTATAAAAATAAAACTAAATATGAAAAATATGAAAATGATAAATTGATATTCATTTGGACAAACTGGCAAGTGATTTCAAGTTTCATTGAAAATAAATTGGAAAATGAAAATCTGAATCATGATAAGCAATTTGCAGATGATTTATTTACTTTATTAGTAAAAAAGAGACTTAGAAGTTTTAAAGGATTAACTAAAATCAGAATCCAGAATAAAGTTGAATATAAAAAAATGATTTTTTACAATATGAAAACTTCCAAATTTAAAGGTGAATTTACTGGATTTTTACCAAATCTACAAAATTTCAGAAAAATCATGCCATACAAAAAAATATATAGCAAATCGTTCTTCAATACATTGAAGAAATTTAATGCATTTATTAATCAGGAACTATTTTACATTGGAGGAAATCATGAATAAAGAGGAAATCGCTAAACAAATAATAAACGCATTTGATTTTATGCAAAAACTGTATAATGAATCATCATATTTAATAAAAGAAATTGAAGGTCAGTTAGGAGAAAATGAGCACAGGTTCCAGATTTTGAAAACGAGTGGTTATGCTATCAGTGGGCGAAGTTCTAATGGCTTAGAGCCAAATAATGTTAATTTCTGGTTGTTAAGAAAATTTGGTGTAGCTTTTGTTTCAGAAATTGATACCGAATTGAAAACAGGACAGAATCATACAAAAATAACTGATAATTTAAAAGTCATATATTTTAGAATTATTCTTAACGAAATCAAGGAATCTGAACCTAAACTTATTTTTGGTGTTTTTTACGATATTAAAAAGCACAAAGATTCGATTAAAAAATTTGAAAATTTGATGGGTGGTTTTGAATACATTGATCATAAATTATTTGAAAAATTCCCCGATATTGATTATGAAGATGGAGATAAAAGTATCAAAGGGAAATTTGAAAAAGTTAATCTCCTTGATTTAAATACGAGTGAAGACTTGATTGATAAAGTAATAAATCCAGTAATTGATATTTACGAAAATGTTAATTCATAAGAAAATAGACATAACAAGCATGTCGGCAATTTTGTCTCGCAGTGCTTTTGTCCTGAACCTATCGGTTCAAGGTTTGGGTTGTTCGTTTTACGGCGGAATCCTGCTGATTCCTCCGCACACCCGATGCATTGTAAGCAATTAAACTAGGAGTATCTATGGTAGAAAAGGCAACTCAGATTATCATTGATAATGCTGTAGTTTTAATCATAGCATTATATGGAGCACTTATTTCGACCTTAGTTTTTATATGGGATATATATAAGTGGAAAAACTCTGGCCCGAAAATTATTGGTTCTATACAAGCAAATATGATTGGTATAAACACTCCTGAATACGAAAATGACAATTTAGTATTGGTTAATATTAGCAATATTGGTGATAAAACGACAACTATCACAAATTTATCATTATATTACTTTAAATCCCACCTATTGAGATTTTTGAAAAAACCTAAAAAGAATATGTGGATTGGAAACCCTTCACCATCTCAACCAATACCATACATATTGAAACCCGGTTCTCAATGGTCTGGAATTTTTCGACAAACTGATGATATACTAAATTTTTCAAAAGATGGGATACTAATCTGTTCTGTACATTTTTCGCATACAAGGAAGTACAAAAATTTCAGAATTAAAATAATAAATTAAAATGAGGAAAACTCATGACAGATTTAAAAATTAAATCAATCAATGAAGAAACTGTAAAAAACAATATAGTTTTAGCTTGGTTAAAAAAAGAACTCGGTTTTAAGGAAGAAGATTTGACTTTTGAGGAATCTTTTACTATTAATTTCGGGAGAAGTAATAAACCAATAAAATCAATTTATGATATTCTTGTAACAGATAAACTGACTCATAAAAATTTGTTTATTATCGAAGTAAAAAAAGAAGGCCTCAATCTCGGAAATGATGTTAGAGATCAAGGTATATCATATGCAAGACTTACTCATCCAGTAACTCCATTTGTGATAACAACAAATGGAAAAGATTGTAAACTTTATGAGACTATTACAAAAAAAGAATTAAATGATAAAGATAAAGTATTTATAAAGGGATATGAAGTTTCAATTAATATGGATGAATATTATGAAGCTTTAAAATACTTGATTGGATTAAATGAAAATAATTTAAAGGAATTCCTTAAACATGAATATTCATTAAACACTAAACAATTGATAGCAAAATCTATCGATGACGAGAAATCATATTACCCTCAATTATTTGAACCTCATCCTGACTTAGAAAACTGTTTTGAAGATTTTACAAAATCCAATAAACGTGCTTTTTCAGTTATTGCTCATTCAGGTATGGGTAAAACTTGTTGGATGTGTTACAAAGCAAATGAATTGATTAAAAAAAATAATTTCGTTTTTTTCTTGAGATTTGCTGATATTAGAAGTGGGATTTTTGAAACAATAGTTAATGATCTTAACTGGAATCCAAATTTCAGGATTATTGCTTCCGCCCAAGAAGGCCAGAAAAAACTTGATAAATTGATTGGTGAAAAACCGCTATATATATTTGTTGATGGACTCGATGAAGGTTCGCACACTGACAAAGGAATTATTCTTGAGGAATTTATTAAGCATTCAGATGAAAAAATAAATTATCGACTAATTGTATCTTGTAAATCATATTATTGGAATAATTTTGAGAAATATCACTCCGAGCCTTCAAGATTGTTTGACAATCTTTATAAACAAAGAAGTTCTAAATATATTGAAGATCTTCAAGTCAGAGAAGTAAATGCTTTTCTTTTAGATGAACTTGCTGATTCACAATTAGATAAAATGGTAAAAAATTATAAATCTACATATTCTTATACAAAAAGAATTGCACAAAAATCATTAGATGAATTTAAAAAAAATCCATACTTATTTAGAATAGCTTTCAGTATACTATTAGCCGACAATAATTATGTAATAGATTCAACTTCAAGGGATTTAATTGAGAAGTACTTTGATAGTATAATAAAACGATTTAAAAATAGAAATTTTGGGGAATATGAATTAATGACACTTTTTAAAATTTCAGATTGCATATTTAAACAAAATAAAGACAGAATCTCGATTAATAGTATAATTAATGAAATAGGTAATATACCCGATGTTCTTTTTAGAAGTAATATTTTAATCAAAACTGAAATTGATGCATTTTCATCAGAAATTGAATTTTATTTTAGCAAATTGCGAGATTTCATTATTGCATTTAAAATTGAAAATTTTGATGATAAAGATGAGAATTACTTTAGAGAATATAAGAGAGATTTTACTAATGTTCGAAATGAGGTACTTACGACTTATTTTTCAATAACAAACTCTAATAATCAAAAGAAAATATGTGGAACAGCATATAAGAAAGCTAATAGTTTTTTAAAAAAAAGAATCGAAGCAATTGAAAAAGATTATTCGAATTTTAAAGAAGCCTTTGAACCATTCACTGCTGGCAGTATAGCAATTGTAACCAATGTTGATTTGCAAGATGAGAGATGTGCTACATATTCTTACAAAGAGAAATTACCTGATGAAGATAGTGTTATTATGGAAGCCTCATCATCAGCAGATTTATTTCAAGCAGCAATTAATAAATATGATATTAGCTCAATGCATTATTGCAATGATCTTGATGAAGAATTTATTGAAGAAGAGTTGCAATCATCTATATATGAAATTATAGATTTGAATTTACATCGAAACTATTATAGAAGCCTTAATATTTCACATAATAAGAACATCTTAATTGAAAGATTGCTTTTGTTGGTTTTGAAAAATTACAAAAAGATTTTCAATAGAAAAATTACGCATTACCATCCTAGTTCTCAATTTCTTCCGTTAAATCTTACTGAGCTAAAAGGAAAAATTGAGTCAGTAGATAAAAATGAAGACATGAAATTGATTTTATTATATATAGAAAGATTAAACGCTTTAAATTTGATTGTAATAGATTCTCCAATTATCAAAGATTGGGGTACTTCACATACTCCAAAAAAATTTACTTTTAGTAATTATCATAAAGCCGAATTACAAAATATAGTAGTGAAATTATATAAGATGTTTCTTGATGAATACAGGACATTTATTGAAACTAATTTTGCAACTTTAAGAGAAGAATTTCCTTTTGTTAATACTATGACTAATAAAATAATACTTATTGTTAATCCATCAGATTCAAGGGTCATCATAATTTCAATGAAATCTTCAAATCCCGATATTAGATGTATCCTAGAAAAATTTAAAAATGTGAGGGATAAAACTTGGAAATATTCTTATCAAAAGATGGAGAAAAAGTATGGAAATATTGAATACTCTGTAGATCACTTGTCGAATTTATTTAAAACTTCTGGTGATATAGCATTTTTAGATATACCTGACTATTTTGATACTCTAAATCAATTCATTCATAAGAAACTACGCTCGGATTTAGATGAATATTATAAACAGAATGATAGGGAAAAAATTGATTCCTTTAAATTTGATAATAAAGCAGTTAGTGAAGAAGAGTTAGAAGTTTTTCAGAAAATATGTGAATATTCATTAAAAGTAAATGAAATAACTCATTTAGAGACGAGATTAATACCGCTATTAGATAAAAGAGATGAATTAAGTAGTTTGAATAAAAAGGGCTTTTTTTCATCCTATAAAATGAACATGTTAGGAAGTACAATCTGGTTGTCTATAAACTCAAATAGTTTTTATTATTATCTACAAACTTGCAAAGCTAATTTTTCAATTTCAGAATCAACTATAATAAAAAAACTAAAAGAATATGATAAATACCCCAAACCTCATATTTCCAGCAAAGATTTATCTGAAGAACTTGGAATAGATTCTGTCATTGTAGAATCTATTTTATATCAGTTGGAAAAAGATAAAATTGTGAAAGGTAGTTTAACTTTGAATGGAAATTATTGGATTTATGAAATTGATAAAGAAAAACTTGATGATTTCTTATAACATATACCCCATACCAAGCAAGTGGGTAAGGTGTAAGAGCGTGGTAGCTGCCAACAATTATACACATTTGAAAGAATTAGGAGGTTGATAAATATGAGTAAAATTGGTTTATGGAGTTTAAATAATGGGAAACCAGAGAGACTAAAAGAAAGCTCTATTAAACTTGAAAAGAATCTTGAAGATTGGATTGTAAGTGATCCTAATTTTCTTCGTGAAGGTTTAACGATAATTGGTCGTCAAGTTAAAGTTTCTGGTGGTTTTATTGATTTACTTGCACTTGACCCAAATGGTAGAATAATTATTATCGAATTAAAAAAAGGAAAGCTACGAAGAAAAACTATTACTCAAATAATTGATTATGCCTCATCAATTGATGAAATGTCTGAAGATGAACTAAAAAATAAGGTTAATGATTATCTCGAATCCCAAAAATTATCAATGGAAGAAACATTTAGTAATCTAAATATTGATGATGTTTTCAATAAAGATCCTCGAGATATTTTACTGTTTGTAGTTGGTTCAACAAAAGAATCTGGATTAGAGAGAATAATTGCTTATTTATCTGATAAATTCAATTTGCCAATTTCAACAATTACATTTGATATTTTTATTCAAGAAAGCGGTGAGAAAATCATTGCAAGAGAAATTTCGGAACCTTTTGAGAATTTAAAAGAAGTGAGTAATAATGACGTTTTTGAGGATTTAGTCCAATTTTCTAAACAAGCAAATACTTTTAATGTAGTTCAGTCATTCGTCAATTTCTCAAAAAATCATGATGTATATGCACGGTTTTATAAGAAAAGCATTATGATAACTCCTCCCAATAACAAAACCAGAATGCTGTTCACTGTTTGGTTAAAACCAACTAATAATAAAATTAAAGTTTACTTTAGTCCAAAAGCTATTTCAGAATTTTATCCCATTAATGAGCAGGAAATTAGTGACAAAGGATTTAAAGAAGGATATTTTGATTTAGAGTTAAAAGATGTCGAAGCCTTCATCTCAAAAACAGAAAGTTTATTTAATTTTATTAATAACAAAGAAGTTGAAAAAGATGACGAATAGATTTTGACAATGTGTGTAACAAAATGTGAGGGGTGGCAGATATCATTGCATAACATGCTGCTCCGTTCCTATTTACACGGCAGCTCCCAAAATTATGCTTTTTTAGTTGATCTAGAGTTATTAACTAAATTATTTCTAAGGAGGAAATATGAATTCACTTGAAAGTTTATTTATTATTTCAGAAGAAAAAAAGCCAATAATGTTTCAAATTTATAAAATCATAGAGGATGAGGTCAATAGAATGTTTGCAGAAACAAACAGACTCATTTCTCGTGATGAAATTGCAACAGCATTAATAAATAATACTAAATCCAGACAAATCATTCAGAAAACATTAAAAGGTTACAACAAAGATGAAAAAGATTTGTGGAAAAAGGCTGCTAATTATGTAGATTTGCTAAATGCAGATATATCTAAAAATGCTTCTAAGTCTCTGAAATGGAATAATTATTTTATTCGTCAAAAAATATACTACAGAAATCCTTATACTAATCACAGAAGAAAAATTTGGGCTCTTGCTCCGAAAATTCAAAAACAAAGTCTACTTCCAGAGGAAATTGAAATAATCGACAACAATCTGTTTATTGAAGGAGCCATTAGACAAATAAATATTAATGCTTATGAACGAAACGAAGGAGCAAGATTAGTTTGTATTGATTTCTTCGGTTGTAAATGCCAAGTTTGCGATTTTGATTTTCAAGAGAAATATGGAAATATTGGAAAAGATTATATCCACGTTCATCACACTAAAGCATTATCTGAAATCAAAACAGATTATGAAGTAAATCCATATAAAGATTTAATTCCAGTATGTCCAAATTGTCATGCAATGTTACATAGAAAATCTCCGCCTTTCACAATCAATGAGTTGAAATCTGTAATTAATGAAAATAAATGAGCGATTATTTAGGTTTTTTAAATTTGGGGATTTATCGGCTCTACTTTTAGTGGCTGGGCGCAATAAGCACAAATTTCTATGTCACTTCTGGTAATGCTGTGGCAATGTGAACAGATTGTATGATCTTTGGGTAGTAAATTGGCGGGAGAATTACTAAAACCGCATCTTTGACATTTTGTAACTCTGTTAAGATTCCTTATGCCGCATTCCGGGCAAGCCCAGGATCTGATGTACTGATTGAATTTTATAATTAAAGATATCATCATGATCAGTATGGTAATAGAAATTACAAAGGTTACATAATAGTATGTGACTAAAAACTGGCTCATTTCTTCAAACATGGTTCCTCCTAAATTACTAATGAAGTAAACTAATTAGATATTACTTCAATACTCTCATTTGAGAGCAAACTTTGATACCAGACGGAAAGTAACCGTTGGATTTGGTAAGTCAAGAAAAATATGTTAGAGTATAATTTCATTATGCTGGAGTCTGTTCAATTCCCTCCAGCTAAGCCATTCGCAGGTCTCAGCATTGTCAATTTCACAACTGGCATCCCTTAATACACGTATAGGTATTTGATTGATATACAGGTAATTAAGTTAGTGCTATCTTGGGAATTTATTCACTCTTATTAACACCAGATTTCAATCTGGTGTATTGCAGGTAACAACACAAGATAAATAGCTTCAGCTACTTCCAGGGAATGCAGTATTGCTTAGACAGTGTATTGTTATAATTAACTCTGATTTATATAGAAGTCACTGAAGTGACTACACACCGTTCGTAGTTTATAGTTACCCCTAAATGAATTTAGGGGTTAATAAGAATGGTTTTAATCCTGGGGTTGACAACTGGAGCTAATGGAGATAATATATGTTGAAAATGGTCAACCATTCGGGAGGTCTCCGACCATCCGGAAGGTTTCAGATGGGAGGTCTTGTATAAGGCTAAGTTACCTCCTGGATGGTCGTGCAGCTCCCCACAAGATAAGTAGCTTCAGCTACTTCCAGGGAATGTAGTATTGTTTAGATAGTGTATTGTTATAATTAACTCTGATTTATATAGAAGTCACTGAAGTGACTACACACCGTTCGTAGTTTATAGTTACCCCTAAATGAATTTAGGGGTTAATAAGAATGGTTTTAATCCTGGGGTTGATAACTGGAGATAATATATGTTGAAAATGGTCAACCATTCTGGAGGTCTCCGACCATCCGGAAGGTCTTAGATGGGAGGTCTTGTATAAAGCTAAGTTACCTCCTGGATGGTGACGACTAATGCACCACAAAATTATCAAAGACAAGTAATAAATTAATTCCGGTGGGATGCCAGTTCTGAGTCTCGAAAAAGCTGGACATAAAATGTGATATTATATGTATTCGTATTAGTAGGAGATATCAATTACAAGAATAAAAATTAGAGTGAAAAAATAAAAAGCTTGACTGCTTTGGTGTATTGGTGAGATAAGACACTGGACATTGCAAAGATTAATTAAATAAAAATAGTATATTGGGAGGCAATATGTGTGAATCACTTAAGATTGAGGGATTGAGCAAAACTTATAATAATGCAGTAAAGGCACTTGATAATGTGACTTTGGAGATCAAACCGGGAATGTTTGGACTTTTGGGACCGAATGGAGCAGGTAAATCTACTTTAATGCGTACTATTGCGACTTTGCAGGAGCCGGACAGCGGAACAATTACTTTGGGCGATACCGATGTAATAAAACAGAAGCAGGATATTCGCAAACGTCTGGGCTATTTACCGCAGGAATTTGGATTTTATCCCAAGGTGAGTGCGTGGGATATGCTGGATCATTTTGCATCATTGAAGGGTATCTCAGGAGGAAAAGAGCGTAAAGCAATTATCAGTGGACTTTTACAGAAGGTGCATTTATATGAGCATCGGAAGAAGAGATTAGGTGGCTATTCAGGTGGAATGCGGCAGCGATTTGGCATTGCCCAGGCTCTGCTGGGAGATCCTGATCTGATCATTGTAGATGAACCGACGGCAGGACTTGATCCCAAAGAGCGTAATCATTTTCATAATCTGCTTTCAGAAATCGGGGAGAATAAGATTGTGATCTTATCTACCCATATCGTGGAAGATGTGAGTGAATTGTGTCAGGATATGGCGATCATTCACAAGGGGGAAGTATTGATGCGTGGTAATCCTCTGGAGGCAATAGCAGCGATCAATGGCAAAATCTGGAAGAAATTGATAGATAAATCTGAATCTGGAGCATTTATAGAAAAATACAAAGTGATCTCAACGAAATTACATGCAGGCAGGCAACAGATCAATGTGTATTCAGATGAAAACCCGGGAGAAGGGTTTATCTCAAAGGATGCTAATCTGGAAGATGTTTATTTTACTACAATCCCGGCAGACGAGATGATAGAGGGGGCATAATGTTCTGGCATGTATTTGGTTTTGAAATAAAATATCAGTTCAATAAACCTTCAACCTGGATATATTTTGTGATATTTCTCTTACTTGGCATTTTAGTGATCAATGCCCTGGCAGGAGCATTTACAGGTGCCCGGGTGATGATCAGCAGCGAGAAAGTAAATCTTAATTCACCGTTTTTGATTCAGCTATTGATCACAATTTTTGGTTTATTAGGTATATTTTTAGTCGCCTCTGTGATGGGATTCAGTATTTATCGTGACTTTGAGTATAACACCTATCCGATGTTTTTTACCAAGCCAGTGAGTAAAGCATCGTATTTGCTGGGACGTTACTTTGCCAATGGTGTGATCTTAACCTTTATTCTCTCTGGTATCGGGTTAGGTATGCTGGCAGGTCAATTTTGTCCCTGGCTGGATAAATCAATGTTTGGACCGGTAAATCTATTTCATTATATTTATCCCTATCTGGTCAATATTTTACCAAATGTGTTGTTTACGGGAGCTATCTTTTTTTCACTGGCATTTGCCACACGACGGATGCTGCCGGTTTATATAGCAGGGATAGTAATTTTCGTAGGCTATTTTATAGGCGTATCTCTGTTTGAGCGTCTGGATATGAAAGAGCTGTCTGCCCTGATCGATCCTATGGGTATGAATGCTGTGGGAATGGTGACAGAGAATTTTTCGGTAGCAGAGCGTAATACTAAGCTTCCACCTTTCACGGGACTGCTATTAATAAATAGATTGATCTGGCTGAGTGTTGGTGGCGTGCTGATGCTGATAACCTATTTGCGCTTTAAATTCAGCCAGACCATGGTGCCGGGCAGCAGAAAAAAAGAGAAAGTTACTAATGCAGCCTATACAATAATAGATGTACCGCAAGTGAAAAAAAATTATTCATGGCAGCAGAACCTGCGGCAATGCCTTAGCTTTATTAAGCTGGAATTTAAAGAAATAATCAGTAGTGTAAATTTTATTACTATCATCTTTGCCGGTATCATACTACTTGTGGTATCATTATTTCAAAGTGGCAAACTATATGAAACTCAGGTGCTGCCCACGACTTATAATGTGCTGACAGTGCTCAATGATAATTTTGCTTTGCTGTCTTTGATAATTCTGCTTATCTATACAGGTGAGACGCTCTGGAAAGCCAGAGAACATAAACTGGACGAGATACTGGACAGTCAGCCGATTCCTGACTGGGTATATTTATTTTCCAAGTTCACAGCTCTGATCCTGGTGCAGGTTTGTCTTTTGGTAATGGCAAGTGGATTGGGCATTATTTATCAATATTTCAAAGGCTTTGAACAGATCAATCTGGGTTTATATACAGCCAATCTGGGACTAAGCATGGTGCAGGTTCTCCTGCTGGCAGCTATGATCTTTATCGTACATATTCTGGCAAATAACAAGTTTGCGGGACATGCTATCGCTATAGGTGTTTATTTCACTTTCGAGTACATCAGGCTACTGGGGCTTGAACACCCTCTATTCCGTTACGGTAAAGGTGGAGGATGGTTGTATTCTGATATGAATGGATTTGGCAATACTTTGCAGCAATGGAGCAGTTACCGGATTTACTGGGGATTTCTGGCAGGTATATTTTTAGTGATCAGTTTATTATTTTATCCGCGAGGTAAAGAGCGACATTTTCGCCAGAGGTGGCAGATATTTAAGCAGAAGTTTGGCAGGGTACCACAATATTCATTGCTGATCCTGTTAGTCGGGTTCATCGGCATGGGCAGCTATATATATTATAACGAGAATGAGATCGGTGATTTTAAGCGAACTAAAACCAGAGAGCTGGAACAGGTGAAATTTGAGAAAACCTATAAACATTATGATGGCATCGCCCAGCCACGTTATACTGATGTATTTGTGCAGGCAGACATCTATCCGGAAGAATATCGGGCAGAAATTCAGGGTAAGATGCAAGCCCAAAATAAGACAGCAGCAGCTATTGATTCGCTGATAGTTATTTTGAATACTGATCTGGACTATAATTATTTTTCTTTGGACAGAGAATATCGGGCAAATGTGGCAGATAGCGATTATGGTGTGTTCACTTATGTATTTACGCAACCTTTATTACCAGGCGAGACTGTGGAAATAGAATATAATTGCAGTATGGAGCAGAAAGGATTCTTTTCTTCTACCAGCGTTGTGCAGAATGGTACTTTTTTTAACAGCATGACCTTTTTTCCACATTTGGGGTATTCAGATAATTATGAATTACTGAGTGAAGGAAAGAGAACAAAATATGGACTGGAACCTAAATTACGGATGGCAAAGGTAGATGATGAACAGGCAAGAATGAATACCTATATCAGTGATGATGCTGATTGGGTAAATTATGAATCCATCCTGTCCACCAGCAGCGATCAGACAGCTATCACGCCCGGGTACCTGCAAAAAACCTGGCAGGAAAAGAATAGGAAATATTATCATTATAAAATGGATCATCTCGTGATGAACTTCTTCTGTTATGTGTCTGCGCGTTATGAAGAGAGACACCAGACCTGGCAGAATCCCAAAGGTGAAGATGTGGAACTGACGGTTTACTATGACCATAAACATCCTTATAATGTGGATAGAATGCTGAAAGCATTGAGCTGCGGACTGGACTATTACAGCACGAATTTTGGTGCCTATCCAGACAGGCAGGTAAGAATATTGGAATTTCCACGTTATTCGGCTTATGCTCAGAGCTTTGTTAACACAATTCCCTATTCAGAAAGTTTGGGATTTGTGGCTGATGTACAGGAAGGAAAAGATGATATTGATTATCCTTTTTTTGTAACTGCTCATGAACTGGGTCATCAATGGTGGGCACATCAAGTGATCGGGGCAAATGTACAGGGTTGCGTGATGATGAGTGAAGCTCTGGCACAATACAGTGCTTTGATGGTGATGGAAAAGGAATATGGCAAACATCAGATAGGCAAGTTCCTGAAGCATGAATTGAGCTCATACTTGATTGGCAGAGGTTCTGAGTCCCGAGAAGAACAACCCCTTTATCTGGTGGAAAACCAGCAGTATATCCACTATAATAAAGGAGCTATCACCATGTATGCCCTGCGGGATTATTGTGGAGAAAAAGCAGTAAACTCTGCATTAAGGAAATATTTGCAGGCAACTGCTTATGAGGAACCTCCCTATACAAATTCACTGGAATTTATGGAGTATATTGAGCCTATAGTGCCTGACAGCATTAACTATATCATAGATGACTGGTTCAAGAAAATCACTTTATATGATAATAAGATGAAAAAGGCTGAATGCTGGCAGGAAGGTAAACATAAATATCGGGTGGAATTGGAATTTGAGACGAATAAGTATTATGCTGACGGTCAGGGAAATGATAGCGAAGCAGAGATGAATGATCTGGTGGAGATCGTTATTTTTGGTAATGCTTATGTGAATGGTAAACAGGTAAAAAGACCAGTATATCAGAAAAAGCACAGATTAGGTTCTGGAGAGCATAAATTGACTGTTTATACAAAACGAATGCCCCTTGAGGCAAGTATAGATGGCATGTTTAAGCTGATTGATAAAAATATGTGGAATAATTCAGTAAAAGTAGAGATTATTGATGGCTCAAGCCAGGGAGATGTATAATGAAAAAGATAATTATTTTTGTGTTGTTGTGCAGTGCAGCTTTATTAGTTGCTGATGATTGTTCAGATGAGTTGTGGCAGAAAGCGAAATCAATCGCTGAAGTAAACTGGAGATGGGTGGCAGGAGAAATGGAATTGCGTGTATCGGCTTTGGATGATAATAATTCAGAAATGATGACAGCATCCCTGATGTTCAGCTATGAGCAGGAAGATGGTGAGATAATGGGATATTATGATGGTGGAACTCGATCAGGAAATCTGATACCGGAACATGATCAGATCGTACAGCAGTTCTTAAGTCAAGATATGACCCCAGACAGCAGTTCAATTTTCTTAAATAGTGAAGACTGGAAACTGGAAGTAACACGGACGGGAGTAACGGATAAGATCTTGAAGAAAAAATGTGCAGAATTTACCTTCAAGGGTGAAAGACCAGGTGAAGATGGAAAGCCAATTCTTATGGAAGGTAAAGTGTGGCTGGAGCAGGAAACCGGAGTGCCGGTATATATGGAACAAACCATGTATCCTCCAATTGAGATGGTGAAAAGAATAGATAACAATGTCACTTATCAGTATAAAAAAGATAAATTCACAGTAAAAAAGCTTGAATCAATAACTGCTGCAGAAGCGATGGGCCAGAAAGTAAAGATGAAAAATGTAGCTGAATTTAATAAATACTGGTGGTATGAATCAGAGTAATAATTTAATAAATCATGATGGGCACCTGATGGATGCCCATCATATATTTCAGTTACTTAAGCAGAATCATTTTACCATATCCTGTTGTATTAGATGCTTTTATCTGGTAATGATAAATGCCGCTCGGAAGTCGAAAACCCTGATCGTTATAGCCATCCCACATCAGTGAATTTGCTCCTGCTGGCAGGAAACCACTGAAGAGACTCTTTACCTTTTCACCTTTCACATTATAAATTTCCAGAGAAATTTCTGATGAATAAGGGAGAGCAAAGTTAATACAGGTCTCGGGATTAAAAGGATTTGGATAGTTGGAAGTTGCTATCTCTACTTTTGTGATCAGATCAGGTTCAATTTCTGTAAGATAATCTGTCAGCAGATATAATCCACTATCAGTGCAGGCGATAATATTGATGCAGTCAATCAGCGGATGCCAGGATATTTGGTTGATCTGGAAGCAGGGCAGTCCTTCATTCATGTATTCGAGTTCCGATATATCTTCCCACCAGCGGGCTATACCCTGTTCCATAGTTTGAGGAACTTCCCAACCGACAAAGAGATTTTCATTTTCGTCAAAACAAGCACTGCTCAAATTTGGTGACCAGAATTCCACTTCCCAGTTCATACCATAATCCCGGGAACTATATAAACCAGAAGACCAGGATTGATCAGGGAAAATACCATAGAATGTACCCGTAGGAGAAACTACCAGGTCAGAGAGATTTAGCATTGTATTACATTCACTCCAGCTATTGCCGGCATCGGATGAGTAATAGCTAATACCGCTGGTGCTGACTACATAATGTTCCTGATACGCTTCCATATCCAGGCATTGCATATTATCAAAGAAAGAGACATTCTCCCAGTTAAGTCCATCATGTGAGGAATAAAGTCCATCTTCGCCTCCGGCATAGTAACTTGTATCTGCCGGGCAATAAGTAATAAAACGGGGATTCATCATCCAGTGCAGGATATTGAACTCGTGATTAATAAAATTGAAGCCATAAATCCCATCAGAATATGAGCCATCTCCCATAACAGCAATAATATCGGCAGTTGCTGCCATCACGGTTTCCACATCCCAGACCGGTAGATTCCCATTGGAATATTCTATCCAATCAACACCTTCATTTACGAGGATACCATTTTCTTCGCAGATAATTTCATAAGCGATACCACCACCACATACATAAAAATTATAAGTTTCAATGTCACCAGAACCTACTTCACTCCAGAAATAAGCCAGACAAATTACCGGGATAACAAGGGTAATAACAAACGCGATAAGAAGTTTTTTGTTTTGCATCACAATACCTCCAATATTTCCCCTCAAAAGTTATTCTCATACAGTTTATTAAATAATTCCAATGTCAAAATGCGATATTGGCTCACAATATGTCAAATACTTATTACGCATCTCCCCGGAATTAAAATATTTTCTTCGACTAAGTGCATGTGCAACGCCGTAGCTTTAGCGACGGATAGATTTCCGGTGTACCGCTAATGAACCTTACTTATGGAGTACAAAAAATCTTAAGTCCACGATAATCAGGGTTATCGCATCTTAACTTAATATTTTTTTATTTGAGCAATATCATTTTCCCATATTTTTCTATATTATCAGCGGTGATCTTATAATGATAGATTCCGCTGGGAAGCTGATCCCCATGTTCATTTCTACCGTTCCAGATCAGAGAATTATTGCCAGAAGGAAGGAAGCCATAAAAGAGATTTCTTACCTTTTCACCTTTGGTATTATAAATATTCAGTGAAATATCATTTGAATAGGGAAGAGTAAAAGAAATACATGTTTCAGGGTTAAAGGGATTAGGGAAATTGTGTGCTGTAATATTTATAGGAGTGATATGATCGGGTGAAATATCAGTTTCATATCCTGTGATCATATAAAGTCCTTCATCAGTGCAGACAATTCTATTCAGACAATTGATCAGGGGATTCCAGGTAATATTATTTATCTGCAGA
>Ga0307991_1000634_pt1 | contig 25157 bp, 25 predicted proteins | sample EllFjometagen131_FD_203146 | JGI IMG/M metagenome (GOLD analysis project Ga0307991, IMG submission 203146) | Marine microbial communities from Ellis Fjord, Antarctic Ocean - #131 | ecosystem: Environmental > Aquatic > Marine > Unclassified | place: Southern Ocean | collected 2014-10-08 | reverse complement strand
CGCTGCCTTTTCATCATACACCGGTTTTTCCAGAAAATAAAACGCAGCCCCATCCGCCATTTCAATAAATGTTTTGCTGCGCGGCTTGAGTGTTTCAATCACCCCATTTAAATAATCCCCCGGTTCCGCATCAATACCTTTTTCTTTTAAAAACGGCATCAGGTGGACGGCCAGTGATTGGCAAGAAGCGGCGCGAATATGTTCGGCATTGATGGCCAGCAGTTTTTCCGGGTTAAACACGCCGGCGGACCGGCCAATATGCTCAAGATTAAATTTTTCAATCAGTTCTGTGCGGGTAAAAAATTCCTGATCCCCATGAGACCACCCGAGGCGGACCAGAAAATTCACCATGGCATCCGGATGATAGCCCATATCCCGGTACGCGGTAACAGACATGGCGCCATGCCGTTTGCTGAGCCGGGATTTATCATGTCCGAGCACCATGGGAACATGCCCAAAATCCGGAACGTTCGCATCCAGTGCCTGATAAAGCAGGATCTGCTTGGGGGTGTTGCTGATATGGTCATCTCCGCGAATGATGGTATTGATATTCATGGTAATGTCATCCACCACCACTGCCAGATTATACATGGGCGACCCGTCACTGCGGGCAATAATAAAATCATCCAGTTCCGTGTTGGCAAAGGCTATATTTCCCCGGATTTTATCTTCTATGATGGTACTGCCGGTCAGCGGCGATTTGAAACGGACCACGGCGCCTTCCTGCCATTGCAGATTTTTCTCCCGACAGGAACCGTCATATTTTGGCTTTCCACCGCTTTTTTTGGCTTCTTCCCGCATTTTGTCCACCTGTTCCGGGGTACAGGTGCAATAGTAAGCATTTCCGGAAGAAATCAGCCGGTCAATGTATTCCTTGTATATATCCAATCGTTTTGACTGAAAATAGGGTCCCTCATCCCAGTCAATGCCCAGCCACGCCATTGCGTCAAAAATGGCGTCAACCGATTCCTGGGTGGATCGCTGCGAATCCGTGTCTTCTATGCGCAGAACAAACCGCCCATTTGTATGCCGAGCATACAGCCAGTTAAAAATTGCCGTCCGGGCCCCCCCTAAATGAAGATATCCTGTCGGGCTGGGGGGGAAGCGGGTAATGATTGGTTTGTCCATTTATAATACCTTTGATAAAATATTGTTTTTCTAAACTTTTGTTAAAAAAAAATGATTGACGAATCGCTGTCTCGCTGGCAATCAATAGTCTGTAGTCTGTGTCTGACTTTTTAAAAATTTTTGACGTTAACACAAAAGTATAGTAAATACAAGGAACAAAATATGGGAAAACAACAAATTCCCTTGACAAAATGTGCGATTTAACATACTAGTTTTAAAAAATAAAACTTGCCGATAGATAAATAAATAGTTTTAAATTTCAATATATTAGGAGTTAATCATGGCAGTACCAAAGCATCGAGTTTCAAAATCAAGACGTGACAAACGGCGAACACATCAAAAAACAGGCGCACCCAGCGTTACCACCTGTCCGGAATGTGGTGAGGCCAAACTTCCCCATTTCGCATGTCCGGAATGCGGTGTTTATAGAGGCCGAGATATAACAAAAACATCTGAATAATTACATCAAACCTTTTTATTTCCGAAATTAAAAATCAGAATGAATTGATCTCCGACAGGCAACCGACTTGCCATCGGTTTTCGAAGATATTTTTATAAAACCGAATATTTATAAACATGACCAGTGACATCAAACGAACGATTGTTGTGACCGGCGGTTCCAAAGGTATCGGACGAGCCATATGCAAGGCGTTTGCCGCTCCGGGCGTTAGCGTATATTTTAATTTCAATTCCCCGGAAACGACCGGTGAGGATACTGCTAAAGACATATCTGCCGCAGGAGGTGTTGCGAAGGGCATGCGCGTTGATGTCGCCTCGGAAAGGCAAGTCATCGACTTTTTTAACACCGTTTTAGATGAAACCGGCAGAATTGATGTGCTGGTCAATAACGCGGGGATTACAAAAGACACCCTGCTGCTCCGAATGAAAGAAAAAGACTGGGATGATGTAATCCGTGTTAATTTAAAAGGCACGTTTAACTGCACAAAAAAAGCGGCTAAAGCGATGCTGAAACAGCGCGATGGCCGGATTATCAATATCACATCCATTGCCGGGGTGGCAGGAAATCCCGGCCAGGCAAACTATGCGGCTTCAAAAGCGGGAATCATCGGTCTTACAAAAACCGTGGCCAGAGAGCTTGGATCCCGCGGAATCACGGTGAACGCAATCGCACCCGGCTTTATACAAACGAATATGACCGCCGGTTTACCGAAAAAATCAGCGTCGGCAATTATTTCTCAAATCCCTTTAGGCCGTGCCGGCATACCGGAAGACATTGCCGGAGTGGCCTTTTTTTTAGCTTCAAAAAGCGCGGACTATATTACCGGACAAGTTATTCACGTTAATGGTGGGATGTATATCTAAATTAATGGAGAAAACTTTATGAAAATTGAAGAAAAAGTCAAAAAACTTATTGCGGAAAAATTAGACGTTGATATCCGCGACGTTGTCCCGGAAGCGTCACTTATTGATGACCTCGGCGCGGATTCTCTTGCGATTGTTGAATTAATCATGACCATGGAAGAAGATTTCGACATTGAAGTCCCGGATGAAGACGCTGAAAAACTGGCAACGGTCAAAGAAGCAATTGCTTACATTATCGAAAAAACATAGAATCCGACCCATTACACCTCGGAATCGGAACAGATATCAGGGACGAATAATTTTATGGAAAGCACAACATCAATTGTTATGGGCAGCGACCATGCCGGTTATGCATTAAAAGAATTTATCAGGCAATACCTGACCGATTCAAATTTTGAAGTTAAAGACTGCGGCACATTCAGCGAAGATCCCGTCGACTATTCAGACTTCGGCATTGCCGTTGCCGCCAAGGTTGCCGCCGGTGATTTTAATCGTGGAATTCTGATTTGCGGAACCGGGCTGGGTATGTCCATGGTGGCCAACCGTTTTAAAAATGTACGGGCGGCCCTGTGTAACAACCTTTTCTCAGCCATTATGAGCCGACGTCATAATGATGCCAATCTCCTTGTTTTAGGTGGCCGGGTCATTGGCACAGAACTCGCAAAAGAAATCGTTCGTGTCTGGCTTGAAACGCCCTTTGAAGGCGGCCGTCATAAAAAACGAATTGAAAAATTTGACACGATAAAAACCGATGCCGTTTAAGCACTAAATACGCTCTGAGGAGAAGCGACTGTTGGATGTTAAAGAAATCGAAAAAGTAGACCCGGCAATAGCAGATGCTATCTCCCGGGAATATGATCGACAGAAAAATACACTGGAGCTGATTGCATCGGAAAATATTGTCAGTCCGGCAGTCATGGCTGCCCAGGCCAGTGTCATGACAAACAAATATGCCGAAGGATATCCCGGCATGCGGTATTACGGTGGTTGTGAGAATGTCGATATCGCTGAAACAAAAGCGATTGAACGCGCAAAAACCTTATTTGGGGCGGATTATGCCAATGTTCAGCCGCATTCCGGTTCCCAGGCCAATATGGCTGTCTATTTTGCGCTGCTGGAACCCGGAGATACCATTTTGGGAATGGATCTAACCCATGGCGGCCACCTGACCCATGGTGCAGCTGCCAGTTTTTCCGGCAAATTGTTTCACTTTATTCATTATGGCGTGGCAAAAAAAACCAACACCATTGATTATGACCGGCTGGCCGAACTGGCCAAAAAACATCAGCCAAAAATGATTGTGGCCGGCGCCAGTGCCTATCCAAGATTTATTGATTTTAAAAAATTCCGGGATATTGCCAAATCAGTGAACGCATATCTGATGGTTGACATGGCCCACATTGCCGGTCTGGTTGCCGGCGGCGTTCATCCCTCACCAGTACCATTTGCGGACGTTGTCACCTCAACCACTCACAAAACCCTCCGGGGTCCCCGGGGCGGTTTGATTCTGGCCAGTAAAAAACTGGGTAAACAGTTAAACAAGGAAATTTTCCCCGGAATCCAGGGCGGTCCGCTAATGCATGTCATTGCGGCCAAAGCAGTAACCTTTAAACTGGCTTTAGACAATTCGTTCAAAATATATCAGAAACAGATTGTTAAAAACGCTTCAACGCTTGCCGGTTTTTTGATGGACAACGGCATCCGTCTTGTATCCAACGGGACCGACAATCACATGATGCTGGTTAATTTAAGCGATCTCAATATCACGGGAAAAATGGCTGAACAAAAACTGGAGCACGCCGGTATCACCGTTAATAAAAACACCATTCCGTTTGATACACAAGGCCCTTTTGTGACCAGCGGCATTCGTATCGGCACACCGGCCGTCACCACTCGGGGGATGAAAGAAACAGAAATGAAGCAGATCGGCGGATTGATCGTCGATGTCTTAAAACAGCCGGATAATGAAAAGGTGATCCGCCAGGTAAAAAAAAACGTCACTAAACTATGTGCCGGTTTCCCACTTTTTTCATAGACTGACTGAGCAGGAGACCGACTAAAAAAAATTAATAAAAATAATACCTGGTTCTTTATAATATCTGAGGAAAAAAATATATGACCGCAGAACACCGTCCGACCTGGGAAGAATATTTCATGGATATTGCCCTTCTGGTGGCTAAACGCTCCACTTGTCTAAGGCGGGCTGTTGGCGCATTAATCGTCAAGGATAAGCGCATCCTTGCCACCGGTTATAATGGTGCCCCCACCGGCATTCGTCATTGCGCAGAAGTCGGCTGCCTGCGTGAAGCCATGAAAATTAAATCCGGCCAACGGCATGAACTCTGCCGGGGCATTCATGCTGAACAGAATGCCATCATCCAGGCGGCATATCACGGCGTTCAAATCAAAGGCGCAAGTTTATACTGTACCAACCTTCCCTGTTCCATATGCACCAAAATGATTATCAACGCCGGTATTAAAAAAATATATTACCAGGAGGGCTATGCAGATGAACTCTCCAAGGACATGCTTGCAGAAACGAAAATTGAGGTTATTCAGCTCGGGAAAGCAACCATACAATCCCCCTTATCAGAATAGAAAAGGATAGCAGACAATGAAATGCCCCTATTGCCGTGAAAACAACAATAAGGTAATCGATTCCAGACTCAGCAAGGATGGCAATGCGATCCGGCGGCGCCGAGAATGTATATCCTGCAAGCGGCGTTTTACCACCTATGAGACCATTGAAGATATTCCGCTCATGATCATTAAAAAGGACAAACGCCGGGAAGTTTTCAGCCGGGACAAAGTGCGGTCAGGTCTCCAGAGAGCCTGTGAAAAACGGGAAATCAGTATGAATGACATCGAGTCGTATGCTGAAGAATTGGAACGGGATCTGAGAGAATCGGAAGAAAAGGAAATCCCTTCCACTATTATCGGGGAAAAAATAATGCGAATTCTGCACAGCCTTGATAAAGTCGCCTATGTGCGGTTTGCTTCCGTGTATCGGGATTTCAAAGATGTCACTGATTTTGAAAATGAACTTAAAACATTAAAATAATTTTTTGCGCCCAAATTCAATTTATTAATTTAACGAGTTAAGAAATAATTAAAAATTTACTTGAAATGGTTTCGCAAAAAATTTTGCGAAACCATTATATTTTTGCGGTCGTTACAAAAATAAACAAACGACCGCTTTTTTAAATTATCAAACAGGGTATTTTGACATTTCACATATCCTTACTTATTATTTAATCTTATATAAAAATTATATTCCGTAGAATCGGACCATCGGATTGAGGGCCATGAACGACCATGATTACATGAAAATTGCATTGGCACTGGCGGCAAAGGGAAAGGGATATACATCCCCGAATCCAATGGTCGGCGCGGTGGTGGTGAAAAACGGGAAGATTGTCGGCAAAGGCTGGCACGAAAAAGTCGGCGGCCCCCATGCAGAGGTCAACGCCATAGATGATGCCGGTGACCAGTCGAAGGGCAGCACGATCTACGTGACATTAGAACCCTGCAATCACCAGGGGCGCACCCCACCCTGCACCCAAAAAATCCTTTCCGCCGGCATTAAACATGTGGTGATGGCAATGAAAGATCCGAATCCGGATGTCAGCGGTGGTGGCGCCGACTTTTTAATTCAAAATAATATCTCTGTAAAATCAGGCATTTGTGAATCCGAAGCCCGGCGTTTAAATGAAAGCTTCATTAAATATAGCACCACAAAACGACCGTTTGTGACATTAAAATGCGCAGCCACGCTCGACGGCCGGATTGCCACACGAACGGGTGATTCCAAATGGGTCACCGGCGCAGCATCCCGGAAATACGTTCATGAACTGCGCCATGAAACGGATGCGATCATGGTCGGGGTCAATACGGTAAAAACAGATAACCCCAGCCTGACAACGCGGCTGGACGATATAAAAGGCGTGGATCCCATCCGGATTGTTTTGGATACAAAGCTCTCCATACCGGAGAATTCAAAATTATTGCAGATCCCATCCGGCTCTGATACGTTAATCATTACAGGTAATTCGCAATCATCGACAAAGCGTAAGGCCATCGAGAACTTAGGCGTTAAAATCGTTCACGCAACACTTAAAGACGGCCGGATTGATTTGGGAACCCTGATAGATCAATTAGGGAAAATGGGCATCACCAGCCTTCTGGTTGAAGGCGGCGCGCAGGTGGCCGCCTCTGCCCTGCAGGCTAAAATTGTGGATAAGATTAATTTTTTTTACGCGCCCAAAATTTTGGGCGGAGACGACGGTGTGCCCATGTGCAGCGGGACCGGGCCGGATTTGATGGCCCAGAGTCTTCCCGTCAACAACATCAGCATCAGACAGTTTGACAATGATGTCATGATCGAAGGATATTTAAACTAATATGTTTACAGGCATCATCGAAAGCTTGGGAAAAATAACCGGTATCCGGTCGGCCGGTGAAGGCAAACGGCTCGCCCTTCATGCGGATTTCCCCTTAACGGATTCTAAAATCGGCGACAGCATTGCTGTCAACGGCGCCTGCCTGACCGCCGTCATGATTTCAAAATCACGGTTTGAAGTGGATGTATCACCGGAAACCCTTGATAAAACAACATTAAAAAATATTAAAATCAATGACCGAGTCAATATCGAACGGGCATTGCGATTATCAGACCGCCTGGACGGACACCTGGTATCCGGTCACATAGATGGTACCGCCCGAATTACCCATAAAACCAGACAGGCAAACGCCATTTTGGTCGGGTTCTCTGTTGAGCCATCCCTGGCCCGCTACATGATTACCAAGGGGTCTGTTGCTATCGACGGCATCAGCCTGACCATCAATGACTGCGACCTTCAAAGTTTTGAGGTCAGTATTATTCCCCACACAGCCGACATTACCACCATCGGCAGCAAATATGTCGGTGACGCCGTTAACATCGAAACCGATATGATCGGTAAATATGTGGAAAAATTTCTTACAAACAAAATAAATCCGGAAAAAAATAAATCCGGAAAAAAACCGGTGGATATGGAATTTTTATTGAAAACCGGATTTATTTAAACCATAAAAAATAAATAATATTATAATATTAATCAAATTCAAAACATCCGGATTCACGATAAATGTCTTACCCTATTTCCGGTGTTTGAGCATATTTAAGGAGAAAAGAGTAACATGTCACATTTAAGCATTGAAGAAGCAATCAGAGACATTAAAGAAGGAAAAATGGTTATCCTGGTTGATGATGAGGACCGGGAAAATGAAGGTGACATCACCATTGCGGCAGAAGCCGTCACACCGGAAGCCATTAATTTCATGGCCATCCACGGCCGGGGCCTCATATGCCTGTCATTAACAGCAGATGCCGTTGAAAAACTCGAACTGCCGATGATGGTTCACGAAAACACATCGCAATTTAAAACCGGTTTTACCGTTTCCATCGAAGCACGACATGGCGTGACAACCGGTATTTCAGCCGCAGACCGGGCCACAACAATTCAAACAGCCATAGCAGATGATGCAAAACCGAAGGATATTGCCCGCCCGGGTCATATTTTTCCTTTACGCGCCAGAAAAGGCGGCGTTATGGTTCGCACCGGCCAGACAGAAGGCTCTGTCGACCTGGCCCGCCTGGCCGGCCTCAAACCGGCCGGCGTGATTTGTGAAATAATGGATGAGGACGGAACCATGGCCCGCATGCCGTCTCTGGAAAAATTTTCCGAAAAACATGGCATCGGCATCTGCACCATTGCCGACCTGATCGCGTACCGGATGCGCACGGAATCCTTTGTTCACCGGGCAGTGGAAGCAAATGTCCCCACCACCCATGCCGGAAAATTTAAAGTCATTGTTTATGAAAATGATCTGGAAAATTTTCAGCATATTGCCCTGGTTAAAGGCGAAATTGACCCGGAAAAATCGATTCTTGTCCGGGTCCATTCGGAATGTCTGACCGGCGATATTTTCGGTTCCCTCCGGTGCGACTGTGGTGAACAGCTTGGCCGGGCCATGCAAATGATGGAAGAAGAAGGAAGCGGCGTGCTTCTCTATGTACGGCAGGAAGGCCGCGGTATCGGCCTGGTCAACAAATTAAAAGCTTACAATCTTCAGGATGAAGGATATGATACGGTTGAAGCCAATGAAAAACTTGGATTCAAGGCTGACTTAAGGGATTATGGCATCGGCGCCCAGGTTCTGGCTAATCTGGGGGTTAAAAAAATGCGACTGATTACCAATAACCCCAAAAAAATAGTGGGCCTGGAAGGGTATGGCATCAGCGTTGTTGAGAGGGTTCCCATTCAGACGGAACCGACCGATCAGAACCGATGCTATCTTGAATGCAAACGATTAAAAATGGGACATTATCTTAATATTGATACAACCCCGTAACTGATAAGAAAAAGGAATACCTATGTCAAACATCATCGAAGGGAATCTACTTGCCGAAGGGAAGCGGTTTGCGCTGATCGTCGGTCGTTTTAATGACTTTATCTCGGAAAAACTGCTTAGCGGCGCACTCGATGCATTGATTCGGAGCGGTGCCGAAGATGAAAATATTGATATCGTAAAAGTTCCTGGTGCATTTGAAATTCCGCTGGTCGCTAAAAAACTGGCCGCCAAAAAATACGATGCCATCATCTGCTTAGGCGCTGTTATCCGAGGGGCCACACCCCATTTTGACTATGTCAGCGCGGAAGTCTCAAAAGGGATTGCGATGGTGGGCTTAGACGCTGAAATACCTGTTATTTTTGGCGTTATCACCACTGACACCATTGAACAGGCCATTGAACGGGCCGGAACTAAAGCCGGCAACAAAGGCTGGAGTGCCGCCATTGCAGCCATTGAAATGGCCAACCTGATGGGGGCGATTGAGGGACAAAAATAACATTTATGGGAACTCGCCGCAAATCAAGAGAACTGGCCATGCAGGCACTCTTCTGCATAGATACGCTGAAAAATGAATCAGATGAATTACTGGAAGGGCTTTCCGGAATATTAAAGCTGGCGCCTGATACACAAAGATTTTACATGACGTTGATCAAAGGCGTTATTGATAACAAATCCCGGATTGACCAGCTCATTGAACAATTTTCCAACAACTGGAAAATCAACCGAATGGGTTGCGTGGATCGCAACATTCTTCGCATAGCCACATATGAACTGTTATACTGTCTGGATATACCACCGAAAGTATCGATCAACGAGGCCGTAGATATTGGCAAACTATACGGCACGGAAGAATCCGGATCATTTATCAACGGGATTCTTGACAGCATATATCAGCAAGAAATTTCTAAAAATAAAAAAGATGAAAAATCGGATTAATACGAAAAACCCCTAACACCAGAAAGACAAGGAGTTAACCCTATGGAACAACGCAAAATTTTTTTAAGTGAGGATGAAATGCCCCGGCAATGGTATAATATTCTTGCTGATATTAAAATGAATCCTCCGCTGGGACCGGACGGCAATCCCGTCACCCCGGAGCAGCTTGCCCCGGTCTTTCCGATGAACCTGATCGAACAGGAAGTCAGCACCGAGCGCTGGATTGATATCCCGGAACCGGTACTGGATGCATTAAAAATATGGCGCCCTTCCCCGCTTGTACGGGCCAGAAATCTTGAAAAAGCGTTAGACACCCCGGCCAGAATATATTTTAAAAATGAAAGTTTAAGCCCCCCGGGAAGTCATAAACCGAATACAGCGGTAGCCCAGGCATATTACAATAAAGAATTCGGTATCAAAAAAATCACAACGGAAACCGGCGCCGGGCAATGGGGCAGCGCATTAGCCTTTGCATGCGCCCTGTTCGGCCTTGAGTGTAAAGTATACATGGTACGGGTCAGCTTTGACCAGAAACCGTACCGAAAATCTATGATGGCCACCTGGGGCGGAAACTGCATTGCCAGCCCAAGTCCTTATACAAAAGCCGGACGTGATGCTTTAGAACGGGACCCGAACACCCCGGGTAGCCTGGGCTGTGCTATCAGCGAAGCTATTGAAGAAGCCGTATCCGATGAAAGCGGACAAACCCGATACTCTTTGGGAAGCGTTCTCAATCATGTCATGTTACATCAGACCATTATCGGCCTTGAAGCAAAAAAACAGATGGAAAAAATCAGAGAATATCCGGATATTATTATCGGCTGTGCGGGCGGTGGAAGTAATTTCGCGGGTCTGTCCTTTCCGTTTGTGCGCGATAAAATCAACGGCAAAGAAATTGAAATATATCCCGTGGAACCCACTGGTTGCCCGACATTGACCAAAGCACCATTTGTTTATGACCACGGGGATACGGCCGAATATACACCCCTGTTGCCCATGCACAGTCTCGGGCATGCATTTATGCCGCCCCCGATTCATTCCGGCGGCCTGCGATATCACGGCATGGCCCCCACCGTCAGCCAACTGGTGAATGAAGGGATTCTCACCCCAAGATCCGTCAAGCAGAAAGAAGTTTTTGAGGCCGGTATCCTTGTTGCCAGGACCGAAGGCATCATTCCTGCCCCGGAAACCAATCATGCCCTGGCGGCAGTTATTGAAGAAGCAAAAAAAGCCAAGGAAGAAGGCAAGGAAAAGGTCATTCTGTTTAACTGGAGCGGTCATGGACTGATAGACTTAACGGCTTACGACAACTATCTTGCCGGCAACATAAAAGACATTGTGCTGTCTGACGAAGAAAGGATAGAGTCCGAAAAAATCTTTGCCAATTATCCGAAACCACAATCTTTGAAAAGCAAATAAGTAAAGGAAATTGTTAAATGTCAGACCAACCGATAGAAGACCTGGAACGGCGCTGCCCGAGACTGGGCAGCCCCATTCCCTTTCGTTACTGCCTCATCAGCGGTGAGGATGATGCCATTTGCTGGAAAATTCTGGACTGCTGGTGGGAAACGTTTGATGTGGAGGGCTATTTAAAAAAAAACATGCCGGAAGCGGAATTTAATCATTTAATGGCCACTGCGGATAAACCAAAGAATAAAGTCAGCAGTATTATTGACATCATTGAAAAAGCGAAAAAAAGGTAGAAGGTGGAAGGTTTAATTTAAACGTTATGCGATGGTTGATATATCACCCTTCAGTCTATTTACCTTTTTAAAATTATTAAAATAGTAGGAGAACCCCATTGATTATCAAAACCCTCACCGTGGGACCAATTATGGCTAACTGTTTTATCGTTGGATGTGAAAACACAAAATCAGCCGTGGTGATTGATCCGGGCGATGAAGCAGATAAAATTCTCATGACCCTGGCCGAATCACAGCTGACGGTCAAGTACATTATCAACACCCACGGCCATTTTGACCATGTGGGCGCTAATAAAAAAATGAAAGAAGTTACCGGGGCAGAAATCCTGATTCATGCCGCAGATGCAGATATGCTGGAACAAATATCTATGGCTTCTCAGGCTTTTGGAATATCCGTGGAAAATTCCCCGCCTGCGGACCGGACTATCGGAGAAGGTGATCAAATAACGTTTGGGGATATTACATTAAATGTCATTCATACGCCCGGACATTCTCCGGGCGGCATCGCCCTGTCTGCTGACGGGGTTGTTTTTGTGGGCGACTCATTGTTTTACGGGTCCATCGGCCGGACGGATTTCCCGGGTGGGGACTATAACACCCTGATATCCAGTATTAAAAATAAACTCTTCCCGTTAGGCGATGAGGTTGTGGTATATACCGGCCACGGCCCTGAAACCACCATCGGCCAGGAAAAACGGATGAATCCATTTTTAAAATAATCTGGTTTTAAAATAATCTGGTTATCCACTTTAATGAAGATGCTCTCGTAAAAAGTCTTGAGATGGCTAAGTTAAAAGCTCCGTATACAAGGCGTAGTGGTTTTTCAGACGCCCAAATCCATCCTTACGAATTACCATTATTGCCGGTGGAACAAATGGTAGGTCGGGATTCCATTCCCGACAAAAATCATCCGTTAATTGCCGGGTAAAAAACCCGGCCTACATTGCAACAGTTATTTTTCTCAAACAGTGGTGATTCGTCACCATGAAAAGCTTTTTACGACGCCATCATTATTTAAAAATAAAAAATCCACTGGCAATCACCGCAAGGACCACCCCGCCCCATAAAATCACCTGGCTGAGTGACAGCCCCGGGTCTTGCGTGCCTGAGTCCGATTGTGAGACAAATGATGACGGCTTGACACCTGAAATATCTGACTGATCGTTCTCGATTCCGGCGCGCAATCGGGTCATCTGCTCAACACTCAGAACCGTTGTTCCGTCAAAATCATCCGGCGAAACACCGCCGCTATGATTGTTTGAGGTGTCATCCATTTCAATTGTCACCCGCATAGAAAACTTGCCGAGATTAATGACATCATGACTCTTTAATGTGGCTTCATTAATCTGCATGTCATTTACAAAGGTGCCATTGGTACTGCCCATATCCTTGACGATATAAGGACCGCCGATGGATCTCTCAATCCTCGTGTGTTGACGCGAAATCCCGCTGTTATCAATAAAAATATCCGCCGACGGGATACGACCGATCTCCACCACATCCTGCGTAAAAGTATACGTCTTCAGGATGTTATCTTTGATAGCCAGATCGATTTTCATTACCTGATCGTTGCGCATTGATTGCTCTCCAAGGTAATATGCTACTTGAATTATAGCTTATAGCATATGAATTGTTATCATTTCATTTAATATAAGATGAAGAATGTATCACTTCATTTGCGAACCACTATAGGAAGGGAATGAATTTTTTATCTTAGGGGATATTATACGGTATTATTTTTTTTTATGTCAAGTTTTATCCTGTACTTCCCTTTTATCTGACATGAATCACAGCGCATAAATATGATTGATATTTCACCCAATATGCGATAATCATACAATTGAATGATGCGCATAATTCTGTTATTTCAAATAATAAATCAGATCATCCTCAGGTATGGAATATGAATTATTTAAAATATGGTTTCAGCACCCATGTGGGGAACGTTCGCTCTCACAATGAAGACTATTTTCGTACCGAGCCTGAATTGGGGCTTTGGGTTATTGCAGACGGTATGGGCGGCCATAAAGGCGGTGAAACCGCATCTACCATTGCCGCCGACTTTATTGTTGATAAGACTAAAAAAGGGGAACCGTTAAAAAAATCCATTGCACAGGCACACCACGCCATTTTACAGGCGAGCAAAGAAGGCAAAGGGCCGGAAGGGATGGGAACAACAGTTGTCGCCCTTAAAATAAATAATAATGACTATGAGATTGCGTGGGTGGGTGATTGCCGGGCATATTTATGGGACGGCATTACGCTGAAACAATTAACAAAAGATCATTCTTACGTCCAACACCTTGTCGATACCGGTGTCATATCCGCCAGCGAATCTGCCGGCCATCCCTACCAGGATGTCCTTATTCAAGCACTGGGGGCGACGGATATCAAAGACGTGAATGTTGAAACAATTAACCATGAATTTCATCAAAAAGAACAAATTCTGCTATGCAGCGATGGCCTTACCAAGGAAATTTCGGACCGGGGCATTGCCGATGCACTGTCCCTTGAATTAGATGAGCAGAAGAAAGTGGATCTATTGATCCGGACGGCCTTAAAAAATGGTGGAAAGGATAATATCTCCGCCATACTGATTTCTGCAGATGATAATGCCCCTGCCAGAATGCCGGCGGACGATACGGTACCCATCAATACGGAAGAATTAATGTCGGCAGACGATACAGTGCCCATCAATACGGAAGAATTAATGTCGGCAGGCGATACGGTGCCCATCAATACAAAAAAATTAATGCCACCAACCGATTTTTTAAAAAAACTGCGATCCTGGCTGAAACGGACCGTTCAAAATTTTTTAAACCAAATAAAATTAGTCTGATACGAATTCTATGATTGATATTCCCAATTACGAAATCGGCAAACTGGCCGGTCGCGGCGGTGTTGCTGAAGTATATCTGGCAAGGCATAAACTGCTGGATCGAACGGTTGCCATAAAAGTTATTTCTCCCGCACATGCCGATGATCTGGCGGACAAACGGTTTCTAAAAGAAGCCAAAGTGGTTGCCGGACTCCGCCACCCGAATATTGTATCCATTTATGATGTCGGCGTTTACGAAAATAAATATTACATCATCATGGAATACCTGGAGGGCGGTGACCTTAAACAAAACATTCAGCGGAACCTGTCCATTCCACAAAAACTTAAAATCTTACGTCAAATCACCTCTGCACTGGACCATGCGCATGATAACGGGTTTGTTCATCGCGATATCAAATCCCAAAATATCATGTTTCGTGCCGACGGCACGGCGGTTCTCACAGACTTCGGTATTGTCAAAGATCTGACAGCGGATTCAGGATACACGCTGGATGGAACCAGTATCGGCACCCCCCATTATATGAGTCCGGAGCAGGCTCAGGGAACGGGCGTTGACTGGCGAACGGATATCTACAGCCTGGGTGTTACTTTTTATGAAATGCTCACGGGATCTGTCCCCTATAATGCAGATTCTGCTATTGCCGTCGCCCTCAAGCATATTAAAGATCCGGTTCCCCGGCTACCGGAACAATTTGCCAGCTTTCAACCGCTCATTGATAAATTAATGGCCAAAAAGCCAGAGGACCGATTTCAGTCTGCCCATGACCTGCTTCGTGCCATCGGCGAGCTGGATGGTGAAGGTGTTTCGGCTGAGACCGTCATCCTGAGACACAAATCCGCCCGCAGGGTGAACCTCGCCAATATTCTTTTCGGTGTGGTCGTTGGGTGTTTCATCGGCGGAATCATTTTCCTGGGCCAACCATACTTAGAACGTTTCATGGATCAACAAAAAATATCTAATGCCAGCCCCCCGTCCGCAAAGACCCAACCGGATAAACCACTAGTCAGGGAATCGAAAAAACCGTTTCTGGATGTGATCAAGCAAAACTGGACAAGCGCTTACGATGCAAAGCAGTTGACTGACTTAATCGTAAAAAAGGATTATTCAGAAACGCTCAATTACATTTCCCAAATTCGGAAAGAAATTCCGAAAACGGGCAACGAAATGATGCAAAAAGCGAATCAGTTTCTGGAATCAAAGCAGTATATGAATGCCGGTGATATTTACAACACCATTTTGTCCGTTGACCCGCAGAACGAGGCAGCCCTGATAGGACTGCTTTATGTGGCCGTTGAAAAACAGCAGGCAATCGCAACCAATCACCATCCATCGATTGCAGAATATAACACCCTACTGGTATTATTAAACAAAGCAATAGACAACACCGATTCACAATATTTCAAACATTTAAAAATTGCGTCTGTGGAATCTGTTTATGAATCCGCCAGCAACCAACTGAGACAACAGCAGTTTCAAGAGGCTGAGCAATGGGCGAAAACTGGATTAAAAAATGCGCCGGATCATTTGCGACTCAAGAAACTCGGTTATCTCATCCAGGCCCAAATCGCCTTTAATGAAGAGCGTCTGACGTTGCCGGATCAGGATAATGCCCTGGCCTATTATCAAAAGGTGCTGCAGATAGATCCGGATGATCAGGGTGCCAGACGAGGCATCGCCCGCATTATTGACAAGTATAAAGCCATGGCATTGGCCGCTCAGGGAAAAAATAAATACAGTAAGGCCGCCCAGCTGATCGCAAAAGCCCGATCGATCGCCCCAAACGACACGGATTTACAGATAACGGAGTGGCTTATCTTAGGTGACAGGTATGCTTCAATTGGACAGTTCAATACGCCTAAAAATGAAAATGCCCGGTATTTTTATCAAAAAGTTCTGGCACAATCGACTCAAAACAAACCGGCAATCTTGCGAATCGCTGAACTTGACGTGCTCATTCCGCTGTATCAGGTGCGTCAGGCAAATGTGCTTTCTAAAAAAATATCTGTCTACAAAACCCTGCTTTCAGAACTGGATGCTGCCATTGCCGAACATGGCCCGGAAAATATGGCGGATTTAACGCATCAGGTGATTGACCAGATAAAAGAAGACATGCAAAATCAAAAAAAACAGAAGCAGGCTATTCCGGCAGAATTCATGGCGCTGATATCCAGTCATTTTCCTGACGAAAATGAAATTTTTAATACACAATATGAAATATTGATTGCAAAAGGAGATGAGCGCACTTCGGAAACAAAGAAAGCGGCATATTATTTAAAAGCCCTGGAACTAAACCCAATCCCTCTCCCTGCAAAAGAAAAAATTGAAACGGTTGCACGCGATCTGGACAAGCAGAGAAAAACAAATGATGCAATAACTGTTTTGAAACAGGCCATGGATATCGCTCCAGAACATGTACCGTTTCAGAAAATGTTCCAAACGATCAAAAAGCTTCAGGATACAAACGCGAAAATCTTCACCTTGCTGTTAAAAATCAAACGGATACAGCCGTTGCCGGAAAAAGTTGATCTTTATAACGCGGTATTCTCAAAGCTAAAATCCGCCATCAAACAGTTTGGCCAAAAAAAAATAAAACCCTTGAAAAAGGATGTAACCAACCAGATTAAATCCGATATTTCCGCCAGAAGGAACAGCCGGCAACCAATCCCGATAGAATTTATGACCCTGGTCGAAAATTATTTTCCCGAATTGAACGAGTATGTGGTCAATGCCCAATATACAATATTGCTTGAAAATGGCGATAAAAGCGCCTCAAAACAGCAAAAAGCAGAATATTATCTAAACGCTTTGACATTAGATAAAAAACGGGAAGAAGCGAAAAACAGCATCCTGCGTCTTGCCAACAATATGGATAAAAATCAAAACAATGAAAACGCGGTGGCGATTTTACACAAAGCGATGGCGATTTCACCAAATGATTTGATATTTAAAGAATTATTTGACAACATCAAACGCATCGTTGAAGTGTTTGCTACTGATTCCGGGTGCTCAAAAGAGAATAAAATTACCCAGGCACTGGTTTCCATTGAAAATCTGAGCCTTTGCATTCACTATAAAAACCTGGCTCCTGACAGCGTCGTTAATGTTGTTATAACTCAAAAAAATGGTCAGGCCATGGAAATTCCTGTGGTCTTAAATGAGCGTTCCGGCACTAAACTAATAGACATAATCGCACCAATCGAAGGGTTTTCACTTGGCGAACACGCGATTGCAGTTCGGCAAAACAACAAAATATTATCAGAAACACGGATACAATTAATTCCCAAACGGAGGTAATGTTTATGAGATGGATATTTCTGTTTCTCTTGATTGCAATGACAACCATCGGATGCGCTGCAAATTGCCAAAATGTTCAACAGCAGTTGAATACATGTCAGGCAACACTTGCAGACCAGGACTTTATCAACAAAAAACAGAAATCAACAATCCGGCAGAAAGATCAGAAGATCACTGAACAAAATGAATCCATTGAAAAAATGGGCGTCGATATTGCCGAATTACACAGGCGGTTAAATATCAGCTCCAATGAAAAGGGACGATATGGTGAACGCATCAAGAACATCGCGTCATCGGTCAGGGAATACATCAGACAGCAAATGAAAGACAATCGTAATTTTCTTACCGGCATTGCCTTAGAAGACTTTATCGGTAATGAGTTAATCGAAAGAGCCCATGCCGGTGACGAGAAAATGCTTATTGTTAACATGGCCCACCCCATTCCCAGCGGCGGGCAAATCAATGGTGTCGGCGGATATTTTTCAGCTTCAGCAGACATTGCCATTAAATTACTCCGTCCGGTTGGCAATGATTATATTGTCATCTACGACAAACAGATACGGGTTGAGGCCACAGAACCCGGTAAAAAATACATTGATTTTGACAGCCCGTTTATTGCCAAGAAAGGGGATGTGATTGCCTACTATTTTCCTGGGCCTGTCAATGTACCGTATGACAGCGATATCGGCACAAATACATATTCACCCATGGAATCTAATAAATATGCACACGGAGATCGGATCGCAGCTGATGACATTTGGCATTCCGATCTGATCAAAAGAAAGTATTCTTTAAATTACTATGGCATTTTTTACACACGGGTTGATTCAAAATAATCAAAAATTAAACCCAATAATGATTGAATAAAAATAACGAAATGCCCCAGCAAACAAAACATGTAACACTATTATTCGCCGACATTTCTAAAAGTTCTACTATTTATGAACGATTGGGCGATCAGGCAGCGCAGAAAATTGTCGCAACGATACTGAATTGCCTGACTGATTGGGCGGTTAATTTTGAAGGGAAAGTCATCAAGACGGTTGGCGATGCGATTATCGCAACTTTTCCCTCAACCGACAACGCCATTAAAGCCGCTAGATCAATGCAACTGGCAATGACAGACGACTGTAACCCGCGCCTTCAGATCAACATACATATCAACATACATATCGGCATTCATTATGGCCCGGTTGTTATTGACAATGAAGATATTTTTGGCGATGCGGTCAATGTTGCCTCTCGGGTCGTTGATTATGCCAATCCGCGTCAAATTGTCGCCACCCGGGCGGCGGTGACCAACCTGCCGGAGGACGCCAGCCATTTTACAAAATACATCACCAAAATAACGGCCAAAAATATTTCCGGAGAAATAGAACTGTTTGAAATCATCTATGAAGACCAAAACACGACAATGGTGATTGATTGCCGGGAACTTTCCAAAGCCATTTGCTCGAGTCTCTATTTGATGAGAAATGGACAGGAAATTATTGTGGATGTTCAAAAACCGGTAGTATCCGTTGGACGCGAAGATTTTAATGATATTATCATTCAATATTCATGGATTTCCAGAACCCACGCATATATTGAAAACCGAAACGGCGTGTATATGATAAAGGACAAAAGCACCAACGGGACATTTATATATCCACAAAATGCCGACCCCATATACGTCAATAAGGGGGAACATCTGCTGTCCGGAAAAGGTGTCATTATTTTTGGGAGGGAAAAAGAAAACAAAACAGACAATGCCCTGACAGACACAATCGAATATGACATCAAGTAACAATAAAACCGGGTTTCAAAAATTTTTATTGGCGATTCATATAAATTAAAAAAGGCATCTTAGCTGATCCAGCAAGATGCCTTTTATTTTCAAGACAGTTACGAAGAAACGGTTTTCAACCGATCTAAAAAGTCACCCACCGCACGGAACACCCTTTCCGCCTGGTCACCGTTGATAATGCCGTGACGATCATAATTGACCATCAGGTATTCTTTATCTTTGACCCCCAGTTTCTCAAAAATTTTTAATGATCCGTCCGGGTTGACAACCGGATCACCAAGTGACTGTACCACAAGGGCAGGTACTGAAATTTTAGTCAGCTTTGGCTCCACCTGATCCATCAGACGGTCCAGCTCGATGATTCCGGATATTGGGTTGCGGACATAATTAATTTGGGGATTTTCCGGATGGTTCTCAACAAATTCCTTTTTTGCAGCGCCCACATTCAATTTCCCCATCAACTTGTTCCAGAGGTTCACTGCCGGGACAAACCGGGCTGAAAAATCCTGAAGTTTGAACGGCGGCGATATGGCAAAAACACCGGCCAGATTGTTCACCCGCGAAGCAATATCCAGGGCCAGACCGGCACCGGTGGAAAAGCCGCCGACAACCACCTTGCGACACATTTTATTCATAATCACATATCCCTCCTCAACCGACGCCACCCATTCCATGTATGTGCACATTGCCAGGTCTTCCGGAGAAGTCCCATGACCTTTTAATCGGGGTGCATAAATCCGGTATCCCCGCCCCCCTAAGTATTCCGCCAGGGCGCGGACTTCCAAGGGGGCAGCCATATATCCATGAATCAATACCACACCGATATCTTGTTTGCTGCCTCGAATACCCCGAATAAAAAATGGTGCGCCCACATCTTTAGCTTTTGATTCTTCTGCAATGGCAAAATTGGCATAATCTTTTTCAAAATCAAACCGGGCCTTTTTGATAAGATACTCTTTGATTTTATATTTTATCCTGAGCCTGTGTTCCAATGCCACATTTCGAAGCTTTTCCTGTAATTGCGTTAACGGTTCGATTTCATTGGCACTGACCACCACCGGATTATCAACGCGCACCCGATGAAAATCAGATTCTTCGCTAAAATCCGAATCAATAATGAGCGAATCGTCTTCTCTGCGAATCACCTTCTTTTCGATTGCCAGGTTGATAAAATTATTCAATTTATCATACCGGTCATCTGTTAGCAGGTTGATCTGGTTGCGCATCAGCGAATCGTGCCGAAAAAAATTCATACATTCCAGACACAGGGTTGTTGCGTAAAATGCCCGTTGCCGAAACTCCTGCTCATCGATTTTGTTATACGGAATATATTTCAGCAGGGATGCGAAAATATGATCATGATTCACAGTGGTCAATTGGTAGATGGCAGACATATACCGTTCCATGATTCTGTGAGCCGTTTTTCGCATCATGGTGATTGAGGAAATGGCGTCATCAAAATCAATGGTCACCGGAGACTTGATATCCGCCTGAATGGCCTCACTCTTCAGGTAGGGAGCCACCCGAATGGGCTTTCCGAACCGCATATCCACGTCCACGCCGGACAGCAGCATGGTGCCCTCGGTCATAGTCTCTTCCAGCATCCTTCCGGAAAGATCACCAACAAACAGCGCCGCCATCCGGCTGAGCATATTTTCCCTGGCCCGAATGGGATAATACGTTAGATTGACCGGAACAATAACTGTTTCGTGATCAAGAACCGGTGCCATCTCTTTGATCTGAAAAAGCGTCATCAAACGCGCCGCCTCTTCCGGGAATGTATCCCGCATCCGCTGAAGCCGCGCCCGGTAGAATTCAGTCCGAAGGGCAAGCGTCGCCGTGCCGGTATGCGGGGGGTGACTGCCATCCGGGGACGCAATCATGAACGCCCCTTTTTTCTCCCCTTTTTTCTCAAATATTTTTTTACTCTTAACCATCCGGCCTTCAGGGAAAATAACCCATGACGCTTCCCCGGTCAGCAAACTTTTCACCATCAATTGATCCCTGTCCGGATTTTTCGTAGAAACCGCCCCCAGGCGATTGAGCAAATTTCCCAAGCCCCCGACAAAAAGCGAATGATCGGCCAGCGCCCATATCGTTTTTCGTGTCAGCCGGTGAATGTAATACGGAATAAAAAAAGTTTCCATGCGGGTAAAATGATTGACAGCAAAAATGACCGCGCCTTTGGGGATATCTTCTTCACCATAGGTCCGGATATTGGCCCGTGACAGGTTAGAAAGGGCTTTGACGGCAACACCGACGGTTTTATAGGCATAGGGGTTCATGACTTTTCTCCCGCAGAAAGACGCAGGCAAAATTGATAAATTCTGCTGTTACGCATAACTGCGTCAGCTTTGAATAACAGACAAACTGTTAAAACTCATATAAACGTTGCAAGATTCAGTCTTTATAATAGATTAAAATCAGCAAGGGGTCAATCTGATGCTTCACACACCGCCACTTTATATGAAAAAAAAAAGATTATGGCAGAATTCTATAAAAAGTCGGATAAAATAAGAACGACGATATGGCGCTCTAAACAGCAAAAGAGCGAGTATACACTCGCCCTTTTGCGTAAATTTAATGATGATTTAACTTTCTGATAGATTGCTATCCGGCAACTCTATGTCGCACTCCTTCCACAATCTGAAAATAATCCTCACCTTCAAACCCCAGTCGTTGTAATTTCTCATCCGTCGGGATACTGTTGCGGTCGTACCCTTTTGCTGCATATATTGTGCCCATCAAAATTTCATATTGATCCCGACGGTAATCCTGGAGCGACTTTAAAAGCAATTCATCACTCATGGCGACCATTATACAACGCCCTCATTGTTCGGCAAAATCTCCGACTATGACCTGATCCTGTATGTTGCCATCCATGCCGCATCAGGAACAAAAAACGTCTTTTCCCCCCACACCCATTACGGGATTTTTTCAAAGCTCAAAGTCAATGGCAAATCTGCCTGCGAAATGGATATTGACGCTGCCTACCTGGGAGAATTCGGCATTCCGGTCGGTTTTGTTTCCGGTGAGGACATTGCTGTCCAACAGGCTTTAAATGCCCTGCCCTGGACAAAATCCGTGATTGTGGACAAACACAAGTCCGTTTATACCGCAGGAAGTATGTTCTCAAAAAAATCGGGCGACCCACATATTGTAATATATTTCCAGATGCTTTTTTTCGGGCTTATCGAGAAGTTACCCCAAAAAACTCTTAAACAGCTATTTATTTGGATTCATCCGTTTTCATCTTATTAAGCAAATCACCAAGGCCGTCAAACGGTTTGTGAGTCAACGCCGGCTGATCCTCTTCGCTGCCCGCAGAATCTCCGTCATACCATTGAGCCACTTCATCCCGCGAATGTTCATTGTCATGGCAGTAAAGGCACAGCAGTTCCCAGTTGCTGCCGTCCGGCGGATTATTGTCATGATCATGATCTTTGTGGTGAACAGTTAATTCACGCAGGCGCTTTCCTTCAAATTCCCGCCCGCAGCGGGCACAGATCCACGGGAAAAGCTTGAGTGCCCTTCCCCGATAAGACTTTTCCTTAATATCCCGGTTGCGCCGGGCCGCTTCCAGAATCTCATCCATCCGGTTCTTGTCTGATGACATTTAAACCTCCTCCAAAGGTATTTCATACCCTGCATTGCGGTAAATATCCCTGATTTTAATCAAGTCGTCATTTTTGGATTCCCCGGCATGCATATGTCCCAGAATCAGCAAATGCTTTTTCCCCGCATCCTTATACAGAAGTACAATCGGAATATTTGCTTTATCCGCAATATGCCAGAACCCTGTTTTAATCTTTTTGACGTCTTTTCGGGTCCCTTCCGGAAAAACAACAGGGATGAACTTATCTCTTTTTGAAAATTCGTCAGCCACCTGGTCGACCATATTCTGAGCGGAATCCCTGTCAATGGGAATCACCTTCAAAATTCTAAATACAATTGTCATGGGCCAGAACATCCATTCTTTTTTGATCATAGGGCTTGTCTGGACACGGTTCACAAATGAAAATCCAACACCAAACGGCGCGTCCATATTCGTATTATGGGGAAACCCGATCAAAACATACTTGTCCCCAACTTCTTTGGGAACAATGTCGCACTTCCACCCCTGAATTTTAAAAAAAAGCATGCCAATTGCATATTTTATCCATGAAACTATATAATTCATTTTCTTCCTTAAAGTAAAAATATGGGAATAAAAATTACGATGCTTCCCGCTATCAAATTTTTTGAAATAGCGGCACGGCAAAGGCCTCAAAAGGCACCAATAATTTGACATCATTAACTCAACTTTCTCTGAAGCATAATATTCTCCTACTTTTTACGCGCAATCAGAAAAAATATATCTATCGGCTTTCAATCTTTACCTATTTACTATACCAAACAATATTACAGTTAACGTAAAAGTCAACGTTGAAACTTATTCACCGCCGCCGCCCAATACCGCATAAAGTCGGACCTGATTGACGAGCTTTTCCAACTGGAGACCGGTGAGAACTCGCTGCTGAAAATAAAGGGATCGCTGCGCATCCAGAACACCCAGGTAACTGTCAATCCCCTTTTGATAACGTTTATCAGCGAGACGATATGTTACCGCAATGGCATCGGTCAGAGACTGCTGGGCAGATATCTGCTGGTCGACCATTCCTCTCACGGCCAAAACATCGGCCACTTCCCGAAAGGCCGACTGAATCGTCTTTTCATACTGGGCCAGGGCAATTTCCTTTTGCGCCTTGCTGACCCTGTATGCGGCCCAGGTTCGGGCATCAAAAACCGGCACGGCGACTTGCGGGGTAAAGCTCCACGTGCCGCTCCCGGAGCCGAAAAGGCCGGACAGTTCGTCGCTGGCCGTCCCGATGGAAGTGGTCAAAGAAATCTGCGGGAAAAAGGCAGCCCGCGCTGCGCCGATAAAGGCATACGCCCCTTTAAGCTGATGTTCTGCGGCCATAATATCCGGCCGGTTCAACAGTTCCTCAGAAGACAGGCCCGGGAAAATTTCTTTGGGCGGATGAACACTCGCCAGGTCCGCAGGCAGGAATTTTTCCGGCACCGCAGAACCGGCCAGAAGGTTCAAGGCATTCCGGTCTTGCGCTATCATCTGGGTGAAACGGGCCAGGTCTCTACGAGCGGTTTCCACCGGAATTTGTGCCTGGCGCAGATCCAGTTCAGTGCCTAAACCGACCTCTGTCTGCCGCCTTATTAAATCATAGGCAGCCTGCTGGGTCTCCAGCGTAAATTCGGCCAGTTTGAGATTTTTCCGGTCGGCACCAAGTATCAGGTACACTCTGGCAACCTCGGACACCAGGGCAATCTGTGCACTGCGGCGGGCCTCATCCGTGGCCAGATATTCTTCCAGCGCCTGGTCTTTCAGACTTTGAATACGACCGAAAAAATCAATCTCCCAGGCAGCGATACCCAGACCCACACTGTATTTTTCGGTCCTCAGCGATCCGAGATCTCTGCCGATATCTCCGAAGGTGGAAGCGGGAACGCTCTCCCTGCTGCCGACAGCGGTTGCATTGACCACCGGAAACAGTTCGGCCCGTTGAATACCATATAAAGCGCGCGCCCTTTCGACATTCAAGGCGGCCAGTCGCAGATCCCGGTTGTTGTCCAGAGCCATTTCAATAATTTTCTGCATCGGTTCGTCGGCGAAAAACGCCTGGCGGGAAAGCTCCCGGACTGCCAGCGCCTCAGGCTCGGCCTGAGTGTCTTTGTAAGCCATGCCTTGCGGCCACTCTG
>Ga0307991_1000633_pt1 | contig 25171 bp, 24 predicted proteins | sample EllFjometagen131_FD_203146 | JGI IMG/M metagenome (GOLD analysis project Ga0307991, IMG submission 203146) | Marine microbial communities from Ellis Fjord, Antarctic Ocean - #131 | ecosystem: Environmental > Aquatic > Marine > Unclassified | place: Southern Ocean | collected 2014-10-08 | reverse complement strand
TTAATATTCAGATGGATCTATATACCGCAGAAGATTCAATTTTATGCCAAGGAGTGGTTACGTGGATCAATAGTACAACAGCACCATCTCGACCGGAAATGCCCTCCGGTTTCGGCCTGCAATTTGCTTCCCTAAAAATTTCCGACCTGTTTGCTATTCGTACATTTATAGATGAACTAACCAAAACTGGAGCCTCTCCATTAGATAGCTGATGTATACAAAATATATACATTTCCGGTAGCTTCCGCACCAGCACAAGGATATTAAGTCACTCAACACCGATCTCTCCTAAAAAACCCCCATACGACTGTTTTTTCATCATCATCTATTGACACACAAGAGCAATACAGCGTAATACTAGCAGTTGCATTATGTGATACTGTATACAATTTACCTAGAGTAATTGCGTGAGTAAGCGAGACTTTATTCACATTGTTTTGTTTTGTGCCGATAATGTTTTTGAGAAATTCTCGAAATCAGGCTTGTGGTATTTATTCGAAAGGGGAGGTATGTATTAAAATGAAGTTTAAAACAGTTCGTGCGGGACCTGGCGTGAATATAGACGATACAATCAACTGCGTCTATTTTGCACTGCAACTCTGAAACCAGAGTCAAATCAAGCAAAGTTGAACATAGATTGATTCACAACCCTTTTTAGAAAGTGCATTGAAATGATCAAAATTAACAAGGGCTTGGATTTGCCGATCACCGGCAGCCCAGAACAGAGAATTTATGACGGGCCAGTCGCTAAGACCGTCGCGGTCCTCGGCCCAGATTATGTCGGCATGAAGCCGAGTATGAGCGTTAAGGAAGGGGATCAAGTAAAACTTGGTCAAGTACTCTTCACTGACAAAAAAAATGAAGGCATTAAATACACCTCTCCCGGCTGCGGTAAAGTTGTTGCGGTAAACCGTGGCGCACGGCGGGTACTACAATCAGTCGTTATCGAGCTAAACGGCGATGACGCTGAGCAATTCACCGCCTACAAAGAAGCAGAGCTAGAAGGCTTGGCACGCGATAAAGTAGTTAGCAACCTAGTTGATTCTGGGCTATGGACTGCACTGCGCACTCGCCCCTTCAGCAAAGCTCCTGCTATTGACAGCACCCCCGCATCTATCTTTGTAACCGCAATGGATACCAATCCATTGTCAGCAAAGGCAGAGATCATCATTAAAGAAGAAGAGCAAGCATTTAGCAACGGTCTAAAAATACTAACCCGCCTCACAGACGGTAACGTATTTATCTGTCAAAAACCAAATGTTGTGCTCCCTAAAATTGCTGGTACCAGCTGCGAGGAATTTGATGGTCCTCACCCTGCTGGTCTTGCTGGTACACACATCCACTTTCTTGATCCAGTAAGTGGAAGCAAGACTGTCTGGACCATCAATTATCAGGATGTTATCTCCTACGGCAAGCTGTTCACTACAGGCACCCTGCCCATTGAACGCATTATTGCCCTAGCTGGTCCTGGGGTAAAACAACCACGCTTGCTACGCACCCGCATGGGCATTGACCTGAATGAATTAACCGCTAACGAACTAAATCCTGGCAATCAGCGTGTGGTTTCCGGCTCAGTTCTTAACGGCACCACCGCAGTAGGCCCCCTAGCATACTTGGGTCGCTTTCACCTGCAGGTGTCTGCACTACCAGAAAAGTGTGAGCGCGAGTTCCTTGCTTCACTGACTGCTGGCGCCGACAAGTTCTCTATCAAGCGCGCATTTTTATCAGCCTTCACTGGCGGTCCAACAGCTCCTATGCACACCAGCCAGAATGGTCGCAAAGGAAATATCCTAGCTATTGGTTCATTTGAAAAAGTGATGCCGTTGGATGTATTGCCTAATTTCTTGCTCCGCGCTATAGCCGCTAACGACACCGACCAAGCTCAAGATCTCGGTTGTTTAGAGTTGGACGAAGAGGATCTCGCTTTATGCACCTACGTCTGCTCCGGTAAAAACGACTACGGTGCACTGTTGCGCGAAACACTCACCATCATCGAGAAAGAGGGATAAGAGCCGTGAAATTACTCGACGAATTAAAACCTCACTTTGATAAGGGTGGTAAGTGGGAAAAATATTCCGCCCTACACGAAGCGATTGACACAACCCTGTATTCACCCGCTGACACAACAACTGGTTCGGTTCATTTACGTGACAGCATAAATCATAAACGGGTAATGAGCATCATCATGCTAGCTCTTCTACCCTGCATTATGATGGCAATGTGGAACAGTGGTTTCCAAGAAAACCTCACCCTAAATCAGCTGCTTGCTGCTGGCGAAATAAGCAGCCTGCCAATGTTGAGTAACTACAATTCAATATGGGCTAACATGCTGACTGGGGCTGGTCTGTACCTACCGATACTCATTATCACACTGCTCACTCAAGCAGTGTGGGTTACAGTATTCGCCTCTATGCGCAAAAAACAAATAGATGCTGGATTCCTGGTAACAGCTACGCTGATCAGCCTACTCATGCCTCCTACTGCTCCTCTGTGGCAAGTTGTTATTGCCACATCGTTTGGTGTGGTAATCGGTCGCGAAATTTTCGGCGGTATTGGCATGAACTTCCTAAACCCTGCGTTAGTTGCATGGGTATTTATGTCCCTCGCATATTCTGGCTCAATGTCAGGAGATGCAGTATGGACAGCCGTTGATGGCTACACGGGTGCAACACCTCTTGCTATGGCACTTACTGATGGTGTTCCAAGCCTTGCTGCGCAACATATTTCGTGGCAATCGGCTTTTCTTGGCACAATCCCAGGCAGCATGGGTGAGACCTCAGCATTAGCATGCTTATTTGGTGCAGTCATTTTGCTCGTTAGCGGAATCGCTTCGTGGCGAATCATTGCTTCGATCCTCCTTGGAGTCATTGGTCTTTCTTCAGCCTTATGCTTATTCAACCCCGACGCCATGAACCCTGCATGGCACCTTGTTCTTGGTGGTCTCGCTTTCGGCATGGTATTCCTTGCGACAGACCACTCATCATCAGCTATGACAACTACAGGCCAGTGGATTTACGGTCTAATAATTGGCGTGCTCGTGGTAACAGTCCGGGTTTTCAATCCTATGATGCCTGAAAGTATTGGCATCATCCTCCTGTTCGGTAGTGTTTCTGCACCATTGATTGATCGCTTAGTCATCAATGCACACATCAAGAAAAGGAAGATGCGCCATGTCTAATGATTCCATATTTAAAACATTCTTGGTTGCCTTCCTGCTGTGTGTTGTCTGCTCGGTTCTCGTTTGCCTCGCAGCAATCGTACGGATCGACAAAGAAGCATACAACCAGCAATTGGAACTGCGCCAAACCGTCCTTGCCGCAGGTGGTTACCAGCAGCAAATTGATGATGGCGGTAATGTAGATGAACTCTTCACGACTAACTTTGAGCTTAAAATAGTTGATCTGGCGACAGGCGAATACACTACAGCCGTTGATGCTGAAACATACGATCAAAAAGAAGCCGTCGGTAATCCTGAATTGTCGGTCGAAATACCTGCCGAGCTAGATGTTGCAGGAATCGGTACTCGCGCTAAATATGCTGCGGTTTACGTTGACAAGAGCGGCACTGTTGTACTGCCAATACGCGGGACTGGTTACGGTGGAATGATGTACGGGTACGTTTCAGTCGCAACTGATGGCACGACAATTAACGGATTAACCTTTTACAGCCACGGTGAGACTCCGGGTCTGGGTGCAGAAGTTGACAACCCACGCTGGAAAGCTCAATGGCCGGGTAAGCAAATTTATTCTAACCCAGGGACCGTTGCTCTAAAGGTCGTTAAAAACGGTAAGTTCAACCCAAGTGCTTCGGATGCTATAAATACTATTGATGGTCTTGCTGGCGCAACTAACACCAGCAAAGGGGTAAATGGTATCGTTCGCTACTGGTTTGGTGAGCATGGTTTCGCCCCATTACTAACCAAACTTAAAGCAGAGAGAGGGTAATCATGTCAAAAGCAAAAGACGCCCTGCTGGATCCATTATTTAATAATAACCCCATCGCACTTCAGATTCTTGGTATCTGTTCTGCTTTGGCAGTTACAAACAAATTGTCAACTGCACTAACAATGACGATTGCGGTAGTATTTGTTACTGCATTTTCAAATGCGTCAATTAGTGCAATTCGCAACCATATTCCTAACAGCATTCGTATCATCGTTCAGATGACCATTATCGCAACGTTAGTTATCATCATCGACCAGATGCTTAAGGCCTTTGCGTACGAAATGAGTAAAGCTCTATCGGTATATGTTGGTCTAATTATCACCAACTGCATCGTTATGGGTCGAGCTGAAGCGTTTGCGATGAAAAACTCAGTTAAACTGAGTTTCCTTGATGGTATCGGCAACGGGCTTGGCTACGGTATAGTGCTTTTAGCAGTCGGCTTTGTTCGGGAACTGTTCGGTTCAGGTAAGCTTTTCGGCCTGACTATTCTCAGCCCTGTCAATAATGGCGGTTGGTATGTTACTAACGGCTTGATGCTGCTGGCACCCAGCGCCTTCTTCCTGATTGGCTTTATCATCTGGGGTTTGCGGACCTGGAAGCCTGAACTCCAAGAATAGGAATAGACGCTATGTCACATTATTTTACAATATTTTTTGAATCTGTTTTTATCGACAACATCGCCTTAACATTTTTTTTAGGCATGTGTACTTTCATAGCAGTATCTAAAAAAGTAGATACTGCGTTAATGCTGGGCGCAGCGGTTATTGCTGTCGAGGTCATTACAGTCCCAGTCAACAACCTCCTCTACACATTTTTATTGAAAAAAGGGGCACTTGCCTGGGCGGGGTATCCAAACCTTGATCTCAGCTTTCTCGGTTTAATTTGTTATATCGGGGTTATCGCTGCAATTGTACAGATTCTGGAGATGGCGCTCGACAAGTATTTCCCAGCTCTCTACAATGCCTTGGGAATTTTCCTGCCATTAATTACGGTCAACTGCGCCATCCTTGGTGCAGTATTGTTCATGGTCAATAAAGACTTCAACTTTGCAGAAAGTACAGTTTACGGCGCAGGAGTTGGCGTTGGCTTTGCCTTAGCAATCAGTCTGTTAGCCGGTATTCGCGAAAAGCTGACCTATAGCGATGTCCCTAAAGGGGTGCGAGGGGTTGGAATCACTTTCATCATCGTTGGCTTAATGGCAATGTCATTCATGGCATTTTCCGGGCTGAAATTTACGTAGTTTTAAAGCAGATACTAAAGATTGGATGATAGTATGGATTTCACACTAGTTATAGCCGGAACTATTATGTTTACCGGTGTTATCCTAGCTCTTGTTGCCCTTATATTGGTAGCACGCAAGAGCTTGGTTCCAAGCGGTGACATCAGTTTTTTTATCAACGACGACCCCAGCAAAACAATTATCACCAAGCCAGGTGGTAAACTTCTTGGTGCTCTTGCTGAACAGGGAATTTTCATCCCATCAGCTTGCGGTGGCGGTGGTACTTGCGGTCAATGTCATATCAAGGTATTTGAGGGGGGCGGCGACATCCTCCCTACCGAAACTGGCTTTATCAATAAACGAGAAGCACGTGAAGGCTTACGCCTTGCTTGTCAAGTTGGTGTTAAGCAAGATATGAAATTAGGCATTCCCGCTGAAATTTTCGATATAAAGAAATGGGACTGCACTGTTAAATCAAACGACGGAAAAGCAACGTTTATCAAAGAACTTGTTGTAGAATTACCGGAAGGTGAAGATTGCGATTTCCGCGCTGGTGGCTACATTCAAATTGAAGCTCCTGCACACGAAATATCTTACTCTGAATTTGACATTGAAGAGGAGTATCGCGAAGATTGGGATAAATTCAACATCTGGCAATATAAGTCAGTAGTTAAAGAACCCATCATGCGTGCTTACTCAATGGCTAGTTATCCTTTAGAAAAAGGGATAGTTATGCTTAACGTGCGGGTATGTCCGCCACCACCAAACGCACCTGATGCCCCTCCAGGACAAATGTCTTCATTTATTTTCAATCTGAAGCCAGGCGACAAAGTTACCATCTCTGGACCTTACGGTGAATTCTTTGCACGCGATACTGACAATGAAATGGTATTCATCGGCGGTGGCGCAGGTATGGCTCCCATGCGTTCCCACATCTTAGACCAACTGCTACGTCTCAACTCTACCCGTAAGATGACTTACTGGTATGGGGCAAGAAGTCTTAAAGAGATGTTCTATGTTGAAGAGTTTAATGGTCTACAAGAGAAATATCCTAATTTCAGCTGGCATATAGCCCTATCTGATCCGTTGCCAGAGGATAACTGGACGGGATATACTGGGTTTATTCATCAAGTATTATATGATGAGTATATTAAAGATCATGAAGCACCAGAAGACTGCGAATACTATATGTGCGGTCCTCCAATGATGGCTAATGCTGTAACCAATATGCTTTTAGAGCAAGGCGTTGAACGTGAAAATGTCATGTTTGATGATTTTGGAGGCTAAATTAGTCTTTTGACTTGTTGAAGCATCTCCCCTTTATGCTACGCTCTATATATACGAGCCTGCATAAAGGGGCACTTTCATTTAGGGGGATATATGCCATACGGACAAGCCAAGGAAATTCTAAAATATGCACGTGAATTTCACAATCATGTCAGTAAGTTCTATCAACAAATAGCTGATAAAGGTCAAAGCGAGCGCGTTAAACTGTTGCTGGATTACATGATTCATCATGAAAAGCATCTTGAAAAGGCTCTGGAAGATTACGAACAAAGCATTACATCTAAGGCGCTAGAATCCTGGTATCTATACACCAAAGATCAACGGACATTCGCTGCTCTGGATGGCATCACCTACCTGGAAAACATGTCAGTTGATCAAATAATGAAGATAGCTGCTACCATTGACAATTGTCTGACCTCATCGTACAAAGGTGTAGCTGAAACAACAAATGTTCCCGCAATACGAGAAATTTTCCAAAATTTACTCGATATGGAAGAGCAACAGAAACACGTTAAAGCTCGCATCGCCTTGGGTATAAACGATATGTAATAAAGCAGGTACATACCGATTAAAGGCCACGTCGTTTGACGTGGCTTTTTTTATGTTATGGAGTCATTAAATGAAAAAACTTGCAGTCATAATTATTCTACTAATAGGTCTAGTGTGCTACTTAAACTTCCAACATCAGACTAATGAACATCTTATATCATTCGCTGGTCAAACCATGGGAACCACTTACCACATAAAAGTATTAGCTGATAAAAATACCGCTATCGACAATGAATCACTTAAAAATGAGATAGACCAGCGCTTAACACAAATTGATCACAAAATGTCGACCTACAAGGATGACTCTGAACTCTCTAGATTTAATCAGTTTACTCCCCAGCAGTGGATGTTAATATCGCCAGAACTCATGTGTGTTGTAAACTGCGGGCAAAAACTAAGTGCAACAACTAATGGTGCTTTTGATATTACAATAGGAAACCTGGTTAACCTGTGGGGTTTTGGTCCAACAATCAATTCGACCGTGATACCTAGTACTGAAACTATAAATCAATTGCAACAGAATATAGGCTACAATAAGTTAAAATTACAACAATCACCTCCTGCCCTTTTTAAAGAAAACAACAGCCTCTATGTGGACTTATCAGCAATTGCCAAAGGTTATGCAGTAGATGCTATCACGAAAACAATAGAGAGCAATCATATCAACAATTTTATAGTTGAAATCGGCGGAGAAATAATTACCCGTGGTCACAAAACTAAAGAATTACCATGGGTAGTGGGCGTAGAAACTCCTGTAGTAAACGAGCGAATAATTGAAAAGAAATTACACCTCAACGGCGTTGCTATGGCTACATCAGGCGACTACCGTAACTACTTTGAACAAGACGGCATTCGTTACTCACACACCATTGATCCACGTACTGGATGTCCCATAAAACACCAGCTAGCATCAGTTACTGTCATAGCAGAGAATTGTATGCTAGCTGATGGTCTGGCAACGGCATTTATGGTCATGGGACCGGTGAGGGCATTAGCCTATGCAGAAAAAAACAACATTGCTATTTTTATGCTTATCAAACATGGTATAGGCTTTAGAGAAACTAACAGCCCTGCATTCAATAAATATCTACAACTCCAAACAACAAATTAAGGTAATGATGAGATGAAACTATTTCTTCCCGCACTTATTATTTTTTTACTGGCCTTCTCTGGTCTTGCTTTGGGCATTTTTTTTGGGCGTAAAAGTATTTCAGCCGGCTGTAGTAGCAGAAGCGGTAAGCTAGCTGACCTCAAATGCAGTTGTGGTCGGGACGATGGCGATTTAACCAGCTGTGACAACGATATTGCGGTGGAAGTTATCTGCCCTCAGGATGATCCAGATAAATATCAGCAATTATTGAATGAACTTGAAAAACGGGACTAAATCAACCTTAATTATGTTTTACTTGTTACCAATGTACGCTACCTATAAATGAACAACGTGCATACACAAGGCAACAAGAATTAACCGCAGACCTCTTGTTGTAAATGTTTTACTGAGTAGCTCTAATCTTCCGCTCTGGTTGTGTTCCCCGTATTCGTCATGCTCGCGAAAGCGGGTATCCAGAGGTTTTGTATAGCTTTCTATACTCTCGCCTGCGCGAGAGTGACGACCTTTGTGGCGATAGCGGAAGATTAGTATTAATCAGGAATGTTTTTGTCCACAGGTTAAGGTTTATACTACCTGCATCAATAACATTAACTTGCCAACGTTAACCCTTTATCTGCTGGCAGCAATAAAAGCACTCATCGGCACATAAGTGCTCCAGTTACATACAACAAAAAAAAGGCTCACCAAAAGGTGAGCCTTTTTTTGTACCGCATGATAGTAATGTTTTACAGCAGCGTAGCTACTGCATTCTGCGCGGCAGACAAAACTGCCTGCGGCATAGAACCTACAACAAGAATTACAACAATAAAGAAAGTTGCCATAATGGCAGCTGAGATAGGCAGAACAATCTTCTCCTTCTCATCATCTGGAACACAATATGCGACCCGAACCATCTTTAAATAATAGTAAGCAGCTACAGCAGCGTTAATAACCGCGATAATTACCAGACCATAAAAACCTTTGTCAATAGCACCGGTAAACAGCATAAACTTACCCATAAAACCAATTGTTGGAGGCACGCCAGCCATACTGAAGGCACAAACCATCAAGGTCATAGCCAGTAATGGTGAGCGGCGTGACAACCCTTTCAAATCATCAAAAGTTACATTTTGACCTTCAGGCGCAATATTGTAGATGACATAGAAACAACCTAAATTCATCAACATATAGGCAATGATGTAAAATACTGCAGATGACATACCTACTATATCTGCTGTTAAAATACCCAGCATGACATAACCTGCATGAGCAATACTGGAATAAGCCAGCAAGCGCTTAAGATCTGATTGAACCAGAGCACTAATGTTACCTAAGGTCATGGATAAAACAGCAAAGGTGGCTAAAACCCAAGTAAATTGAGTAATATCAACACCAGCAACTGAAACCAAACGTAACAAAAGGATAACTGCACCTACTTTAGGCACCGTAGCTACGAAGCTAGTAGTCTCATTTGATGCACCTTGATATACATCAGGTGTCCAAAAATGCATTGGAAACAGCGCCAACTTGTAGAAAAAAGCAGTCATTACAAAAATCATGGCAATAACAGCCAAAGGTTGTGTCGCCACCAAAGCTGGCATCCGATCTGCCAGTTCATTTAAATAAGTTGTGTGGGCAAGCCCAAACACATAGCTCATACCATAGAGAGTTATGCCAGTGGAAGCAGCACCAAACAGCACATACTTTACACCAGCTTCTACATGAATGCGCCCTTGACCACGCCGGAAGGGTATAACTACATACAGTGCGTATGATGAAATCTCCAAGCTAAGCAGTATTGTGATCAGCTCAACAGAGCTGCTCAAAAACATTAAACCCAATGCACTGATAGCAATAAACATATTAAATTCACAGTGCAGCTTCTCGTCTATTCCGGTCAAACCACGACCAAGAGCAAAAACAAGAAACAGACCTAATACGATCACTACCTTAAACAATTGTGACAGTGCATCGACCTGATATGCATCGAAAAACATATTACCCTGCGCATTAAGACTAGCAAAGGTAACAGCTAAAGTTGCAGCAGTGAGCAACAAACTTGCCGCTTGAATTAATCCAGTACGAAATTTGCCCAAGGTCATGAAGAACAAGACCAGGACCGTTAACATCAGTGCCAATTCTGGCATAAAAACTGTGTTTAACATAAGTTGATCCGATTCTTGAGTTAGAAGATATTCTTGACCCAGGCACCTGCAGTTTCAAGCAAGGCATGGTGCTCACCATGATGCTCTACAGCCTGTTGCAAAGCACTGCCAGCATCAACTTGGTGAATCAAGTGAGCCACACTGGAATCCATCATATCCAACAGTGGAGTTGGATGTAGACCAATCCAGAATACAAATACCGTTAGGAACGCTAATTGGATGAATTCACGGAAATTACAGTCAAGAAGCGCATGACTTTCACCGTGATCATCACCATGGTCATGGTGAACATGACCATCTGAATCATCCCAAACCATTTTTTGCAGCAAACGTAACATGTACGCAGCAGCCAAAACAGCGCCCAAAATAGATACAGCACCTACTAGGGGATATTTATCAAAAGCACCATACAGCACCAAGAACTCACCGACGAAACTGTTGGTTCCAGGGAACGCCAATGATGACAGTGAGAAAATACCAAGGAATGTTACATATATCGGCATAAACATACCCAGCTTGCTGTTATCGGAAATTTCCCGACTATGGGTACGCTCGTAGATTATGCCAATCAGAATGAACAATGCGCCAGTGGTAACACCGTGATTGATCATCTGCAATATTGCCCCCTTGATCCCCGCATCATTTAACAAGAAGATACCAAGGGTAACAAAACCCATATGTCCAACAGATGAATAAGCAATAAGCTTCTTAATATCTGACTGCCCTAAGGCAAGATATCCACCAATAATTATACTAAGCAGCGACATCGTCAACAGTACAGGGACACAATACACTGTCGCCTGTGGTGCAATTGGCAAACAAAAACGCAAGAAACCGTATCCGCCCATTTTCAAAAGGATACTGGCCAGAATAACTGAACCAGCCACTGGTGCTTCAACGTGCGCAGCTGGCAACCAAGTATGAAATGGAAACATAGGCATTTTAATAGCAAAACCAAGAGCAAATGCAACAAATACCCACATCTGAAATGCAAATGTAAATTGTTGATCCATCAATTCAGGAATAAAGAAAGTCCCTGTTTTAATATACATAGAGATAATTGCTACCAACAAGAACACGCTACCAGCGAAGGTATACAAGAAGAACTTGATTGATGCATAATCTTTACGTGCCCCACCCCAAATTGCAATGAGGAGGTACATCGGGACAAGCATCCCTTCCCAGAAAATGTAGAACAACACTGTATTCAGACCAATGAAGACACCAAGCATAGCCGTCTCCATCAGCAAGCTGACGATGATGAACTCTTTCATCCGGACTTTGATGTAAGACCATGAGCACAAAATGCACAGGGGCATTACAAAAGTAGTTAATAATACCAACAGGACACTAATACCGTCAACACCAACAACATACTCTAGGTTGAGTGCCGGGAACCAGTGGCGCAATTCGGCAAATTGAAACTTTGCGGTGGTCTGATCGAAACATGTCCACAATGGTAAAGAAGCAGCTGCCGTTATAAGGGTTACTGCTAAACCCCAGAATTTCAGTAAGGTATCACCACGTAAAAACATGGCAATAATAGCCCCGACTACCGGTATAATCAGCAGTGTCGATAAAATCGGGAAATTCAATGTGTTCAGGATTAGATACTTTTCCATGACTTCCTACTGTCTATGAGTAATTGCCTATCCGTTACAAGCAGGCAGTGTCAGATGAAGACTACAACAATAAGCACTATGAACAAAACAGCAACCGCTGCACCAATATATTGTTGTAACTTCCCAGTCTGGAACTGACGAACCTGCTCACCACTTTTGACAACACCACGTGCACTGCCGTCAAGAGCCCAGTCGATACCTTCCCAGTCAAACCAGGAAAGGGCCCGAGCTACTGCCATGGTAAAGCGCATACCAACATTTTTGTAAACATTGCTTATCCACTCATTGCTGGCAGAAATTGGGTTACGTGCAGTCCACATGAACCAATCGGTACCACGACGGTAAAACCAGTCCACATCAAGATTAGCTACATCGTGAGCTTTAATATATTTGATCATCAAGTAAGAAGCCAGTCCAGTGAAGCCCAATATTTGGAAGGTTTCTGCAAGGTGGTAGCTGGTGTACGGATTAAATCCGACCGAATACGGCAGCATGTCGTAGAGAAATTCAGGGTAAACACCGAGGAAGATACACATGAATGCTGCCATGAACATCCCGACTTGCATATTCCAGTGTGCCTCTTTTGGTTTTAGCCCTGAATCGTTGGGACCGAAGAAGATAAAATACGGTATCTTTATCGCAGTATGATGGAACGTACCCGCTGATGCCAGTAAAAGCATGAGCATGATAATTAACCGGTGATCCGCTCCAGCTGAAGCCATGATCATGGACTTACTGATAAACCCGCTGGTAAGGGGGAATCCGGAGATCGCCATACCGCCTATTACGGTAAATATTAGTGTCGCCGGCATATACTTATACAGACCACCAAGCTCACTGAGCTTAGAACGCCCCGTCATCTCGATCACGCTGCCAACCCCCATGAACAGCAACCCTTTATACAGGATATGTGCATAAGCATGGGCACAGACACCGTTGATCGCCATATGGGTACCAATACCGACACCGCACACCATGTATCCAACCTGGCTGATAATGTGATAGGCAAGTATTCGGCGTGCATCATTTGCAAGAAACGCGTAAACGACCCCGTATAGAGCCATCACAGCACCCATTACCACCAACACTTCAAAGCCGGCGAAACCACGTACCAGCGCGTATACCGCCGTCTTGGTGGTAAATGCACACATAAATACTGCGCCAGTAACCGTAGCTTCTGGGTAAGCATCGGGCAACCATGCATGAATCGGGGGTACAGCAGCATTTAGCATGAACCCGATCAGAATCAAGTACTCTGCCATAGTGGCAGTTTCCGGTGAGATAGCTACAAAACTAAGATCGTGAACATTTTGGTAGTGCATGAAAATTCCAGCAAGCAAAACCAGACCACCAAAGGTATGCATTAAAATATAACGATACCCAGCCTCTATAGAACGTCTGCGCTTGCGATACCAGATAAGGAATACAGAGGCAAACGCCATCAGTTCCCAAAATATGAAGACGGTGAGATAATCGCCGGCAAGCGTAGTCCCCAAAGAACCCGCCACATATAACCATGCAGCGGCATGTTGACCACTTTCTTTAACATGAAGACCAAAAATACTACCGATGATCGCCATCAAGGTGAATATATGGAGAAACACCTTGGTCAGCTGGTCAACTCGACCGAACTGAAGATCGAAACCCATCCATTCTACGGTGCCGAAGGATGTAGGTAGATATCTTATCTGGATAATGGCCATCAAAGGTACCACTACCAGCCAGATCTTCTGGGCATTGAATTTTTTGAATAAGGGTAGCAACATCGCGCCGACAATAAAAATCACCGCCGGATGCATAAATATACTACTTGTCATAATAATCCGTACCCCTCTCCAGCCATACGTGCGACAGCCCTTTGCTTAAAACAATCATCAGCAGGATACCGAGCAGGGCGAACATCGACCAAAAACCTATGATATGATCTCCCCAGAAATGGGCTCCGCTCCGATCTGCAAAAAAATCAAATACTAGCGCAAACCCCAGATATGCGAATAAAATCCACTTCAGCATAGCCGGTCTCTCTCGTAAATAAGTCAGAAATTGTACAATCATGGCCTCACCAACAAATTAATAAGGTTCAGAAACAAATCAGGATACACACCAATAAGCGCCGACAACGTCCCAGTAATAACTAGAGGAACAACCATAAACACAACCATTGGTTTCTTTTCCAAGCTACCAGTTTTTCCTTCATCTTCAGGCAATGTCTTACCAAAGAAAGCAGTCAAGAAAATAGGAACAAAATAACCGGCATTAAGTAAACTGCTGAACAACAGTACACCCAACAATATGTAGTTATGTATATCCATGGTACCTAAAGCCAGATACCACTTGGTGACAAAACCACCAACTGGTGGTGCACCAATCATACTCAATGAGGCAACACCAAAGGCCAGCATGGTAAATGGCATTCGCTTGCCCAGACCACCCATTTCGCCAATATCCTTCTTACCCGTGGCAACAAAGATCGCCCCAGCCGCGAAAAATAAAGTGATCTTCGCTAACGCATGGTTAGCAATATGAATCAAACCACCGGTTATACTATTTGGGGTCAACATGGCAACACCCAGAATAATATATGACAACTGACTTATGGTTGAATATGCCAGCCTAGCTTTAAGATTGGTCTTAGTCAGTGCAATGACCGAAGCCATCAGGATGGTAAACGAAACAAAGTACGCTGTGAATAAACCAACACCTGAATCAGCTAAAAATTGTGTTCCATAGATTGACAGCATTACTCGACAAACAGAGAATACGCCGACCTTAACAACAACAACCGCATGCAACAAGGCGCTGACTGGTGTTGGTGCCACCATCGCGTCTGGCAACCAGTTATGCAACGGCATGATACCGGATTTTGCAAAACCAAACAGACACAGGAAGAAAGTGATGCCAATCACAAAATGATCAGCCCCTGCAGGGAAAATTCCTTGAACAATGTTCGCGGTATTGAAATCCAAGGTGCCACATAGCACATAGATCACAACCATCGCTGGCAGTAAAAACGCTTTGGAAGTAAACATCAAATAAACAATGTACTTCTTAGAACCAGCGTAACCCTCTTCATCTTGATGGTGCATAACCAGAGGATAGGTAAAGATAGAAACAATTTCGTAGAACAGATACAGCGTAAACAGGTTGCCAGCGAATGCTGCACCCATTGCCGCACCGACAGAGACTGCGTAACACACATAGAAACGTGTCTGAGCATGCTCATTTAAACCGCGCATATAACCTACGCAGTACAGACTGGCTAGTACCCACAGAAAGGATGCTACCAGAGCAAAAATTACCCCCAATGGATCAAGGGTCAATTTAACCGAAATCCCTGGGTATAATTCGAAAAGAGTGTACTGAAGCTGATCACCACCCAAAATAGTGGGGAGGAAACTCAATACAGAAGCAAAAGTTAGAATAGCACCGAGCGTCGACCAGCTGTCGCGCAAATTCGGCTTTTTACCCGAAAACATAACAAGTAATCCCGTAATCATAGGAATCAGCGTTGTTATAATAATCTTGCTGGTTATAATTGTGTTCATTGCAAGTACTTTCTCAAATGGTGTGTCGCGCCATTAAAGCCGCGAAACTGCCGTTACAGATTTCATAACCGCTAGAAAAGCGATATCACAATTTCATATCCTGAACCTGCTCAGGATCTTCACTGCGATACTTGCGGTACACCGCGATGATAACACTAACCGCAATAGCCGCTTCAGCAGCGGCAATACCCATGATAAACAGAGCATATATCTGTCCAACAGCAGGGTTGGGTGCAATAAAACGGTTAAAAGCCATAAAGTTAAGTGCGGCACCATTTAAGATAAATTCGCTCGAAATCAAAATTCCGATTAATGAGCGATGTTGCACCATGCCGTACAAACCAATTATCAGCAAAATTGCTGAAATAATCAGATAGGTATTAAGATTACCACTTATCATCATGATGCTTTTTCCTCCCGACCACCACGTGCCAGAATAATGGCACCGATAATAGCCGTCAGTAACACGACTGAAATCAATTCAAAGGCCAGGCAATACTTAAACAACAGATTCTCACCGACAAAACGAATTGACATATCTCCAACCCGTTCAGCTGCCGGGGCAAATTTTGTCTGACCAATAGCGACAAACAACGTTGCAAAACCGGTTGAACAGACTATTACAGCCAGAAAGGTATTACGTCTCGAGTAATTTTTCGCTGCCAACTGATCAGGAGTATTGCCCAACATGACCCCCATAACAATCATGATGCATACCGCACCGACATAAATCAGTATCTGCATCATCGCAAGAAAGGGGCTACCCAGGAAGAAATACAACCCGGCGATGCCAAACAGTGACACTGCCAGACCTAGCACAGCATGCATAAGCATCCTGGACCGAACTGCCATAAACCCACCCATAAAAATCAAGAGCATGAAGGCATAAAAGAGGGCTTCGGCGATGTACTTATAAACAATCATTCCCGTTCCTCCAACCTCTTTAAAATATTAAAGTAAAATTCCTGGCGTGCAGTACCAGCCAACTCATAATCATTTGAGTAATCCAACGCTTTGGTAGGACAAGCTTCTACACAAGCGCCGCACAAGCTGCATTTAGTAAAGTCGAGGGTAAAAGTAGTAAGCACTTTACCCTTAACACCCTCACGCTTCTCCCCCACAACTACAATACAATCCGAGGGACACTCACGCTGACAAGTACCACAGCTGATACACTTATGAGTACCAGTTTCAGCATCCTTAACCAAATCAATATGACCGCGATAGTTCGGGGTAATTTCGAGCTTTTCACGTGGATACTGCACGGTGACGATAGGAGAAAACATGGCCTTGATCGTGACCCTTAGGCCAAGGATAAGACTCCATGCTCCCGTAAACAATTTTGAGAAATAGGATTTCATATCAGTTTCACCACTACGACGGTAATTAGTAGATTAACCAGTGAAAATGGAATCAGGTACTTCCAGCAAAAATTCATCAACTGATCAAAACGAGTCCGAGGGTATGTCCAACGAATCCACACGAGGAAAAACATCAGAGCATAAACCTTAAGCAGGAACCACACCGCGCCAGTGTACTCAAAGTAGGGCAGTGGAATTCCTGAGCTACCACCAAGGAAAAACACCGTAGCCACACTGCACACGATAAACATGTTGGCATACTCGCCCAACACGAACAAACTGAAACTCATACCACTGTACTCGGTATGGAAACCAGCTGTCAGTTCACTTTCGGCCTCTGGCAAGTCAAATGGAGCACGATTTGTTTCCGCTATCATTGAAACGATGTAAATCAAAAAAGCTAGGGGTTGTACTACGACAAACCATACTGGGCTCTGAGCCGCAGCGATTTCACGCAAGCTGAAGGTATTGGTCATAAACACCACGGCCAACAACGAAAGCAGCATAGGGATTTCGTAGGCGATGTTTTGCGATACCGAACGGAAGGCGCCTAATAACGAATACTTGTTATTTGAGCTCCAACCACCGATCAAAATTGCCAATACGTTAATAGAAGCAAAAGCCAGAATTACCAACATGCCTACATCAAGATCAAAACCCTGAAGTTTATCACTGAAAGGAATCAGCAGCAAAGGGACAAAAACCGGTGCGAAGGCTAAAAGGGGTGCGAACATATACAGCGGTTTATCTGCCATCTTAGGGACAACTAACTGCTTGCCCATCAGCTTTAAACCGTCAAGTACCAGTTGCAAAATACCGTGCCAACCAACTTCCATCGGCCCCGGACGCAGCATGATATGTCCTGCCAATTTCCGCTCAGCATAACCCATTACCAGCGCGTTACCGAAAACGATAACCGCGCCACAAATGCCACAAACAATAATCCGGATCAATTCCGGAAGGATACTATGTAAGGTTTCCATATATTCTACCTGTCAATCTCGGGGATAACCAGGTCAAGTGAACCCATGGCTGAAACCACGTCAGAAAGTAGCATTCCTGAACACGTCTCTGGTATAGTACTCAGGTTGGAATAAGATGGGGTTCTTATCTTGAGACGATAAGGGACATCTGATCCATCTGCTACCAGATAGTAGGACAATTCACCTCGTGGCGCTTCAACTGAGCTATTGTAATCACCGGCTGGTATCTTTAATTTCTTAGGTACCTTTGCCGCCATGGATAGCCCTTCGGGGAGTTTATCCAACGCCTGCTCGATAATACGCAAGCTCTGCTCCATCTCACGGAAACGCACCAAAAAGGATGCCATGGCGTCGCCCTTAGTTTCCGTAGGAATTTCAAAGTCAAATTCAGGATAAACCGAGTAAGGCTCGGAACGACGGATATCATAGGCAACACCAGTACCACGCAGCAAGGGACCAGTAACGCCGTAACGGGCACAGATATTTGGAGTGAGCTCGCCAACATCAAGAAGGCGATTTTGCAGTATCACATTGCCATTGACCAAATCTTCATACATCGGAAACCGGCTACGCAGTCGGTCGATAAATTCCCGTGTCCGTGTGACAAACTTATCGTCAATATCTTTAGAAACTCCGCCGACACGGTGATAGCAATATGTCAGGCGTGAGCCAGTAACATCCTCGAGGATATCCAGGATGTGCTCTCGATCATCGAAAGCATACATGATTGGTGTAAAGGCACCCAAGTCAAGCAGATAAGCACCATACCATAGCAGGTGGCTCTGTATCCGGTTCAACTCAGAAGTAATCACCCGGATATACTCGGCACGTAGTGGCACCTCAATCCCGGTAGCCTTCTCCAGCAGCTGAGCGTAACCTTGGTTGTAAATTAAGGCACCCAAGTAATCCATCCGCGCAGTGTTCGGCATAAAGGATTTCGCGGGCTTGTGCTCAGCAATCTTCTCATGACATCTATGTCCATACCCAATTACAGGACTAAGGTGCATAGCGTACTCACCTTCAAGCTCCAACACCACACGGAGAACCCCGTGAGTACTTGGATGCTGTGGTCCCATATTTAGTACGAACCGGTGATGTCTGTCGTCTTCTAATGCTTCAACATTCATGACAATCAGCTCTGCTCCTGACTTTTGACTACTTCAGGTTTTGCTGCCTCAGATTCAGGCCCAGGTTGTTGGCGACGTACCATCCCAACATCCTTAAGGTTCTCCTCATCTTTGAGCAACGGCTTAAGATCCACGTCTTCTTCCGGCAAAATCAATGGTTCCAGATTGGGATGACCGTTAAAAACTACACCGTGAAAATCACGGGTTTCACGCTCATGCCAATTAGCGCCCTGATAAACATCTGATATGGTCGGGATTTCATTATTATCAACAAATGCCCGCGCCATAACCCGACAACGAGTTTCAAAATGAGCAAATTGATAGACAACCTCAATTGCCGGTTTTACATGAACGGCCATGAGATCGACCAGATAAAAACCATTTTTCAGCATTATGCTGGCAAGTTCATTTACTTTTGCCCCAGCAACAGCCACATCGTAATCATAACCACAAACAGCATACTCGACTGGCTCTACTGCTGCTGAAATAGCTTTCCATTGTTTAATAACTTGCTTTACGTCCATAATTTTTATGCTCCCTCCGGCATTTTATTCTGCGGGAATGGGAAACGCTTGCCAGCAATCTTCTCTTGCAACTGCAGGATACCTTCAATAAGCGCTTCAGGACGAGGTGGGCAGCCTGGTACGTAAATATCTACAGGAATCAACTTATCTACGCCTAAAACCACGTCATAGTTAGCTTCTACAGCAAAAGGACCGCCAGAGACAGCGCAGTTACCCAGCGCAATTACGTAGCGCGGTGCCGGCATTTGCTCATACAGGGTGACAACAGCTGGAGCAATCTTACGATTAACTGTCCCTGCGATAATCAATAGATCAGATTGTCGAGGTGAGGGACGGAATACCTCAGCACCATAGCGAGCCATGTCGAAACGCGCCATACCGCAACACATCATCTCAATTGCACAGCAAGCTAGACCGAAAGTCATCGGCCACAACGAATTAGCCCGACACACATTGAAAACTGTGTCAGACAGCTTCATCTGAAGCAAAGGACCTTCATCTGAGGTCTTAGTTCTCTGTGGAAGACCACCAACATAGCGCTCTTCACACTCCTTGGAATAGGAGTGGACTTTTAGCAGACTTTTCTTCTGTTCGGCCACGTGAATACTCCCTTGACCCAAGCATAAACAATCGCTAAGGACAAAATTCCTACAAAAATTAGCAGTTCTGAAATACCCCTGACCGCCGACACCATATCAAATGCTGTTGCAACAGGGAACAGATACAGAACATCAACATCGAACGCCAGAAAAATCAGCGCATACAGGTAGTATGAAATATCAAAACGGACATTCCAAGCTGTTCCGTAAGGATCCATACCACACTCGTACGGTTCCAATGTCTTACGGTACAACTCCCGTGGCGCAAAAATCCTGGAGATCACCAATGGGCCCAAGCCGCAGGCAACACCCACAACTAGTAGCACCACAACATACATAAAATCGACCAAATGCTGCTCGGCCATATCGCTCATGCCTCCCTTAAGGGAAAATAGTTGTGCACTAAACACCAATTCTGATCTGTGCACAGATAATTATTACAAACGTGCTTTAACACACGACACAAATAAACCAAGTATTTTTTAGCCGAATGCCTTATCCTTGTCAAGATTTTATTAGACCTGCATTTGTTTATTAAAGCCATAATAAACAAGCAACATACTAATATCATTATCCTATTCGATTACAGAAATTTATAAATATTTTCATACAAAGTGGATACTGTATACAATTCACATACAATTTAACACGCACACCAATAAGCTATGGCTAATTATATTTAGTTAGACACTGCCTTGATTTATTTGCTTTTTCACCCCAAATAATGCTTTTAATTCTTTTGACTTCAAACCATTGCTATACTAACCACACATACGGTATAATCAATTTTTGTCGTACACCGTTATCTCCACCCATAACAGCCCAAAATTTCAGAAAGAACATACGACCATGAGAAACAATATTGTCCATATTGGAGCAGGGGAACTAACCTACGAGATTCGTGCAATTGTCGAAATAGCTGAGACCCTTGGTCGCCTTGGAATCAAAACCAACATGGAAAACATCGGCGACCCCATCGCCAAAGGTGAGAAAATTCCGGTGTGGATGAAAAAGATAGTCGCCGAGCTTGCCATGACGGATTGTTCCTATGGCTACTGTGCCACCAAGGGGATCCTTGAAACCCGCCAATTTCTCGCCGACATGACCAATAAACTCGGCAAAGCACAAATTACCGCTGAAGACATAATCTTCTTTAACGGACTTGGAGATGCTATCCAAAAAGTGTACGGTCTGCTTAAGCGTGAGGCACGAGTTATCGGACCATCCCCGACCTACTCAACACACTCTTCTGGTGAAGCGGCCCACGCTGGTCAGGCGCCAGTCTCCTACCGTCTGGATCCAGACAATAATTGGTACCCCGATCTGGATAACTTGCGCCTATCAATAAAGTACAATCCCGCCATCTGTGGACTGCTTATTATCAATCCGGACAATCCAACAGGAGCTGTTTATCCTGAGCGGGTACTGGTGGAGATGATTAGCATAGCGCGCGAGTACGATCTGTTTATTATCTGTGATGAGATCTACCACAACATAATCTACAATGGTGAATCAACTCGACCAATCTCCGACCTCATTGGTGACGTACCTGCCATTGCCATGAAAGGGATTAGCAAAGAATTGCCTTGGCCTGGTTCGCGTTGTGGCTGGATTGAGGTTTACAATCGCGATAAAGATAAAATCTTTGATAGCTATATTCAATCCATAGTAAATTCAAAAATGGTTGAGGTGTGCTCTACCACTTTGCCACAAAAAGCTATTCCAATTATTTTGAGCCATCCACAATATCCGGTTTACCTCAAAGAACGCACCAATCGTTATGAGAAATTCTCCAATATCTCCTATGACATCTTGAAACAGGTTCCAGGAATTAAGGTTAACCGTACCAACGGTGCTTTCTATATGAGCATCTCTTTTGAGCGTGGCAAGTTAAACAATAAGCAGTCACTGCCAATCGAGATCCCCTTGGTAAAAGAGATGATAGAAAACCTGGTAATAAAACCGGGAACTTCTTACGACAAACGCTTTGTCTATTATTTGCTGGCTTCAACTGGTATCTGTGTGGTGCCACTGTCTTCATTCTCTACGGCTGAGCAAGGGTTCCGCATCACCCTGCTTGAACGTGACGAGAAGGTGTTTACTAACATCTTCAAAACAATAGCTGACAACATAACAGCTTATCTCAATTCTTAAAATCCGCAGTTATAACCATTTCATCAAAATGACCAGCACTTATGCAGTGTTGGTCATTTTTTTACTCGATACCATTAAAACCAGTAGATATTGATAGTTATCTTGGCTCAAAGGGAGCAATGGCTTGCAAAATATTGCCATTCCTGTTTGAATTAAGCTTCTTATTTTCCACATGAATCAAGCACCAACTCGCCAAAGGAGCACCAGCAATGCAAGCACTTCATATCGACCAGACCATGGCTAAGCAAACCATAGACACTATCCGCCTATTATCAGCTGACGCTGTTGAGCAAGCTAACTCTGGCCATCCGGGCACCCCAATGGAAGGCGCACCACTAGCATATCTGCTATACGCTCGCCATATACGCCACAACCCGGCTAATCCAGATTGGGCGGGACGCGATCGCTTCATCCTCTCCTGCGGTCATGCCTCGATGTTACTCTATAGTACTTTGCACCTCAGTGGTTATGATGTCAGCCTGGACGATCTCAAGAACTTTCGCCAATTTGGCAGCAAAACCGCTGGACATCCTGAGTTTGGCCACACCCCAGGGGTAGAAACTACCACCGGCCCTCTTGGTCAAGGGATAGCAGTCGGTGCTGGCATGGCTATGGGCGCCAAATATCTTGCGGACAAACTAGATCCAGAGCTTTTTGACTATAAGATATATGCCCTCTGCTCTGATGGTGACGTGATGGAGGGGATCTCCGCCGAAGCCGCATCCCTGGCTGGCCATCTGCAACTTGGCAACCTAATCTATCTGTACCTCGATAATAAGATCACCATCGAAGGTGATACTTCCCTCGCTTTCAGTGAAGACGTAGCTCAGCGCTACAGCGCTTACGGTTGGCATGTAGAACGGGTAACCGGAGAAGATCTGGCAGAAGTTAATTCAGCCATCGAGCGAGCCAAATTGGATCCACGCCCATCAATGATCATCACTCGCACCAATATCGGCCAAGGCTCGCCCAACAAACAGGGCACTGCCGCAGCCCATGGCGCACCGCTGGGCGCCGAGGAACTGAAGCTCACTAAGCAAGCTCTAGGCTTCGACCCAGAACAAAGCTTTGTTGTTCCGGATGCGGTATACCGCCATATGGCAACAGTAAAACAACGGGGTGCGCAACTAGAGCAACAGTGGCAACAACAGTGTACAGCTAAATGTGCAACCAATAGCGCCCTAGCTGACTGGTGTAAGAATCAACCACTTAGCGCCGCAACCGTTGATGGGCTGTTACCAGTGTTCCCGGCTGGCGGCTCCATGGCAACACGCTCATCCAGCGGTCAAGTACTCAACGCCCTTGCCGCCGGGTTACCCATGATGCTCGGTGGCAGCGCCGATCTAGCACCATCGAACAATACTAACCTTAAAGGTGAAGCTGAATTTCTGCCCAATCACCCTGGTCGCAATATCCACTTCGGCATCCGTGAACATGCTATGGGCGCTATTCTCAATGGTCTATGCCACACCCGCGGCTTGCTCCCTTTCGGGGCTACTTTTATGATTTTTTCCGACTACATGCGCCCCCCAATACGCATGGCGGCACTGATGGGAATCGCACCTATTTACGTGTTCACTCACGATTCGATAGGTGTCGGAGAAGATGGTCCAACCCACCAGCCAATTGAGCAGCTAACCGGTCTACGCAGCGTACCAAATCTTAACGTCATGCGCCCCTGTGATGCTAACGAAACAGCTCAGGCATGGCGCTCAGCTTTACTGAACCGCACCGGACCTACCGCACTTATCCTTACCAGACAGAATCTGCCTACCATTGATCGCAGCGTATTTGCCAGTGCTGAAGGTGTGCAACAGGGTGGCTATATCCTCGCCCCAGAAACTGGTGAGTTGCAATTAATCCTCATCGCCAGTGGTTCAGAAATACAACATACTATGGCCGCGCGTGAGCAGCTGCAGCAGCAGGGGATCGGTACCCGCGTGGTATCTATGCCGTGTTGGGAGTTATTTGAGCAACAGGATGTTGTTTATAAGGAGCAAGTCCTGCCCCTAAACTGTCGTAAACGCTTGGCAGTAGAAGCAGCAGCAACTTTTGGCTGGGAACGTTACATCGGGCTTGACGGTGCCGTAATTGGCATGAACGGTTTTGGTGCCAGCGCCCCCGGCAATGAACTGATGGAACACTTTGGCTTTACTGCTGACAATGTTATAAAAACAGCACTGCGGTTATTAGAAAAATAGTCAGAACTAGCAACATAACGCATGCAACAGCGGGGAGTGCGCCTTAGGCGTTCCCCCTGCTGTTGTATCAGCTGTTTTTTTTGCCGCAACGCTCCCACCCAGCAAGGTTAACTCCCCCACCTGCTTCAGCAATTACAGCGAAAATAATTCCGCGAGCTATAAAAATGAATAATTTCGGGGGATTAATTCCTTAGCTTAACCATCAATAAGCTCGAGACACACCAGCCTGGGCTGTGTTGACCGATTAACGGTCCGTCAGTATTGTCCATTATATTTACCATGTTCACCCGTTGTGCTTTGGCATTAAAAACCTGCAAGCGATAGTTTATACATCGCTGATGTCTAAACTGCTTAAACTAAAAGAGGGGAAATACTAGTTAGCACTTCCCCTCTTTTAATCTAAAAAATACGCAAACTACCGATATAACTACAGTGCTTTTTGCAAGCGCAGATAAGCTCTGCCACTGCCATCGGCTTTTTCATTGAGCAACACAACCGCTTGCCGCCCGTCTTTATCCTCAATAGAAAAATCGACGATAAACGCTTCAACGTGGGCAAAAGGGTAACGCGCCGTCAGGCTATTACCCTGATTACTAATCTCTATCAAACGATCAGCACCACTAGGTCGCCCGACAAAGAGCATCCCTGCGCTACGCGCCCTAACCAGAGTAAAAACAGAATCACCATGGCGCAGCATCCGCCGATTAAGAGTGTAATCTTTTGCCATGATACGATCATTGGCAGAAAAACCACTGCGATATTCTGGATCACGCAATGGAATAGACACAGTTGACCCCTGAT
>Ga0307991_1000632_pt1 | contig 25207 bp, 22 predicted proteins | sample EllFjometagen131_FD_203146 | JGI IMG/M metagenome (GOLD analysis project Ga0307991, IMG submission 203146) | Marine microbial communities from Ellis Fjord, Antarctic Ocean - #131 | ecosystem: Environmental > Aquatic > Marine > Unclassified | place: Southern Ocean | collected 2014-10-08 | reverse complement strand
TACCAAATTATATATTTGAATTTAAGGTAAGTAAAAAAGAGGAAGATTTAGAAAAAGATGCAAAAAAGGCATTAGCTCAAATAAAAGAAAAAAATTATGGAATAGAGTTAGAGAAGCCTGTAAATATAGGAATATCTTTTTTTAAAAAGAAAATGAAAATATTAGTAGAAGAAAATTAAAGATGAAAGAGAAAGATATCATTAAAATAAAAATATTCTTCTAGGGGATAAAGTGCATTCCTGACAAAAACCACATTAAGGAATATTTTTTTTAACGAGACTTAGCAGAAGTCTCCCACTTCAAATTTTTTAATGCGAAAGCGAGAAAAATTAAGTGAGAGATGAATAAGTTTAACTTTAACTTTATAAATCAATATAAATATGTTATAATTATTTTGTAAGATAATGAAAAAAATATAAAAAATAGATTGAAGAGGAGAAAAAATGTTATATATTGTACCAACTCCAATAGGGAATTTAGAAGATATGACTTTTAGATCAGTAAGAATTCTAAAAGAAGTAGATTATATATTTGCAGAAGATACAAGAAACACAAAAAAATTACTAAATCATTATGAAATTGACAATATAATTTATCAGTATCATGCACACAATAAACAAATTGATGTAGTATTAAGATTATTAGAAGACGGAAAGAATGTAGCATTAGTAACAGATGCAGGGACACCATGTATATCAGATCCCGGATATAAATTAGTAGATGAAGCTTACAAAAAAGAGATGGAAGTAACAGCTTTGCCTGGTGCAAGTGCAGTAACTACAGCTGCAAGTGGAAGTGGTTTAAATATGAGAAGATTTGCTTTTGAAGGGTTTTTACCTAAAAAAAAGGGAAGAAATACGCTTTTAACTAAATTAAAAGACGAAGAAAGAACAATAATTTTGTTTGAATCACCAAATAGAATAGTAAAAACATTAGAAGAGATAAAAGAATTTTGGGGAAATAGATATATAGTTATTTGTAGAGAAATAACAAAATTACATGAAGAAATAATAAGAGGAACTATTGAAGAAGTAATAATAAAATTAGAAAATAGAATAATAAAAGGCGAAATTGTTTTATTAATAGATGCAAAAGGAGAAAAAAGATGAATATACAATGGTATCCAGGACATATGAAGAAAACAAAAGGTTTAATTCAAGATAATTTAAAAATAGTAGATATGGTAATAGAAGTAGTAGATGCAAGAGTTCCACTAAGTAGTAAAAATCCAGATATAGAGAAATGGACTAAAAATAAAAAAAGAATTCTATTATTAAATAAATCTGACTTAGTCAAAAAAGAAGAATTGGAAAAATGGAAAAAATATTTTAAAGAGGAAAATGGAGCAAATGAAGTTTTAGAAATTAGTGCTAAAACAGGAGAAAATTTAAAAGAATTATTTAAAATAATTACAAAAGCAGAAAAAGAAAAAACTCTTAGAATGCAAAAAAGAGGATTAAGAACAGCAACATTAAGAATGTTAGTAGCAGGAATACCAAATGTAGGGAAGTCACATATTATAAATAAATTAGTGAAAAGAAAGGCAGCAGGAGTAGGAGATAGACCCGGATTTACAAAAGGAAAACAATGGATTAAAATCAAAAAAGGACTAGAATTATTGGATACACCGGGAATATTATGGCCAAAATTTGAGAGTAAAGTTGTAGGACTTCATTTAGCAATAACAGGAGCAATAAAAGATGAAATACTGGATACTTCGCAATTGACAAATGAATTTATTAATATAATAAAAGATAGAAAAGAATCTAAAAACTTAGTAGAAAAGTATAGATTAGATGAAGAAGATTTACAAAAAAGCTCAGAAGAAATAATAGAAAAAATAGCTTTAAATTTAGGAATGCTAAGAACAGGTGGAGTTGCAGACAATAATAAAGCAGAATTATTAATTATAAGAGATTATAGAGCAAATAAATTGGGTAAATTAGTATTAGATGAAATTAATATGGATATGAAATAATAAGGTTAAATATAAAATAAAGTAGAGAAAGTATAAGATGTTTTATTATCTCAAAAAAGAAAGGTGAAAAAATGGAAAGATTAAAAATAAATTTAGAATTAACAGAAAAAATATTAGTAGGATTTATAAGAGAAGAAATACATAAAGCTGGATTCAAAAAAGTAGTCTTAGGATTATCAGGTGGAATTGATTCTGCAATAGTAGCTTTTTTGGCAGCAAAAGCATTAGGGCCTGAAAATGTAACAGGAGTGATGATGCCCTATAAATTATCAAGTAGAGATAGTTTAGAACATGCTGACGCAGTAGTGGAAAAACTAGGAATAAAAAGTGAAGTGGTGGAAATAAGTGAAATGGTAGATGAATACTTTAAAAAGTTTCCAGATATGAGTAATTTGAGAAAAGGAAATAAAATGTCTAGAGAAAGAATGTCTATATTATATGATTTTTCTGCAAGAGAAAATGCTTTGGTATTAGGAACAAGCAACAAAACAGAATTATTATTGGGATATGGAACTCAATATGGAGATATGGCATCAGCGATAAATCCTATTGGAGACCTCTATAAAACGCATGTATGGGAATTGTCGAGGCATATGGGAGTACCAAATGAGTTGATTGATAAAAAACCAAGTGCAGATCTTTGGGAAGGTCAAAATGATGAAGACGATTTAGGATTTACATATTTTGAAGCAGATAAATTATTATTTTCTATGGTTGATGAAAGAAAAACAAATGAAGAATTAATAAATAATGGTTATAAAGTTGAATTTATAAAAGATATTTATAAAAAAATAAAAATGTCGCAATATAAAAGAAAATTACCTTTAATAGCAAAAATATCAAATAGAACGATTGATAGAGATTTCAGATATCCTAGAGATTGGGAAATGTAGAATATTAAATTTGAAAGGGTGGTGTTTTAAAATGCAAGGAAATAATATAAGGATAAGGGAAATAACAAGTATTGATGAGGCAAGAGAAGAAATAAGAGAAATATCAGGAAATTATCAAGATATAAAAGAAAATTTTGAAAAACTATTATTTAGAACAATAAAAGCAAGTGATTTAGATGCTAGAGCAGCAAATTTATTAAAACAAACAGCTTTAGAAGTCGGAATAGATGCGATTATCTCAAGAGATGTCTCTTTATTTAGTGCAACAAAATCAGATGTATTGATTTTAGGAACATTGAATGATTTTGAAAAATTATATTACAAATTAAAAACAAAACCATTTGAGTTATCAAATTTTGCAGAAGGAATGAAAGAAATATTATTAAAATATGATAATGAATTATCAAAAATAAAAATAGGAAATAATAATTTTGATTTCAATACTAAAACATATGTAATGGGAATATTAAATTTAACACCGGACTCTTTTTCTGATGGTGGAAAATATATAGATGTAGATGAAGCTGTCAAAAAAGCAAAAGAAATTGAAAGAGATGGAGCAGATATTATTGATATAGGGGCTGAATCTTCTAGACCAGGAGCAGATAAAGTTTCTATAGAAGAAGAATTAGAAAGATTAAATAGGGTTGTAGATAAAATAAAGGAAGCAGTAAATATTCCAATATCAATTGATACATATAAAGCAGAAGTAGCAGAAGCAATGCTGAAAAAAGGAATTAGAATTATAAATGATATAACTGGATTAAAAGGTGATTCTAAAATGGCAGATGTTATTTCAGATTATAATGCAGTGGCTATTATTATGCATATGCAAGGAGTTCCTCAAACAATGCAAAATAGTCCCGTATATGATGAAATAATTGGTGATATAATAAATGATTTTAAATCAAGTATTAGAATAGCTCAAATAGCTGGAATAAAAGATAAAAATTTAATTTTAGATCCTGGAATAGGGTTTGGAAAAAAACTTAATCATAATTTAAAAATATTAAATAAATTAAGCGAATTTAAAACTTTGGGACTGCCAATATTAATAGGGGCTTCTAAAAAATCATTTTTAGGGAAAATAACTAATGCAGGAGTAGAAGATAGAAAAGAAGAAAGTTTAGCAGCAGCAATAGTAGCAGTTCAAAATGGAGCAAATATAATAAGAGTTCACGATGTTAAAGAAACTGTAAAAGCAATAAAGATAGTGGATGCAGTAAAATTTTTAGAAAAGGAATTAATCTGATATGGGATATTACAAAAAAGCATTAAATTTATTATGGGAAAAGAAATTGATAGTAATAATGAGTATAATAATCGCATTAATTAATACACCTTTAAAATCAAATGCTTTGACAGGTTTAGGTGGGTATTTTATAGCTTTATATGTTACAACAGGTTTTTTAGGTATGATAAGAAAAAATAAAATTGGATTTAGAAGTTTATTAAAAAATGGAAATAATAATTTTGCAGCAACTTTTTTGACTTTACTAGAAGTATTATTTATTTCAATTATTGATATTTTAATAGTATTGTTTTTTACTATTTTGCCGATATTAATAGCAAGAGTGGATATTCCAAAGGAATTATCAATATATATAATTATAATATTAATTATAATAGTTGGAATATATAGACTACCATTATTTTTATTGTCTTTTTTGATACCAGTTAAAGACAAAAAAGAATATGGGAAATATGGAATAATAAAGGCAAAAGAAATTTTATGGGAAAATAAAAAGATGTGGATATTAGTGTTACCTCAAACTATTATTTATTTAGTATTATTTGTTATTAAATTTCAGGTTAGTTCATCAATAATATATAATATACTAGAAATATTTGGAGCTATATTATTTTTATTTTTTATGATTACAGATTATATTTTTGTAGAAGAAATAAGGGAAAATAACGAAAATTATAACATAAGATATGATGAAGAAAACTTCAATAAAAAATATATTGGTTTACAAGGCAGATTTATTTTGTAAAAGGAGGTGTTGGGAATGTATAATAATAATCCTTATAGTAAATATAAAAGTACGCAAATACAAACAGCAACTCCAGGACAATTAATATTAATGTTATATGAGGGTGCAATTAAATTTTGTAAATTTGCAAAAATAGGTATGGAAGAAAAAGATTTAGATAAAGCAAATAAATATTTAATAAAAGTACAAAATATAATAAGTGAATTAAGAGTTTCTTTAGATATGAAAGCTGGAGGAGAAATTTCTGAAAATTTAAATAGTTTGTATGACTATATGCAGAATAGATTATTAGATGCAAATTTAAAAAAAGATATAAAAATATTAGATGAAGTTCAGAATCTGATAGAAGAATTAAAAGATGCTTGGGCTCAAGCTGTAAAAACAACTGGAGGGATTAAAAGAGGAAGGTTGAAATAAAATGAAAGAAAATAAATTGTTAGAATTATATTTTGAACTGAAAAGTAAGGTGTTAGAGGAAGGAAAAATTATATTGTTAGAAGGTTTTGAAGGTAAGAGGTTAAATAAATTAATAATGGAAAAAAGGATTATACGAGATAAAGTTGAAAAATTATTAAAGAAAAACCCAAATGTAATCGATAATATTAATGAGAAAGAAAAAGTAAAAATAGTAATAAAAGAATTATTAATATTGGAAGAAAAAAATAGAGAAATATATACAAAAAATATGAAAAAACTTCAAAGCAGAATGGGAAACTTAAAAACAGAAAGAAAATTAAAAAATACATATACACAATCGAAACCTATTTCTAGGCTTTGGGATGAAAAAAAATGAAAAAAACTATTGAAAAGAAAATCAAAAAAGGGTATACTATTAATAGAATGTATATTGTGACTGGATAACAGTACAAGGAGGTGTCAGAAATGAAAATTGCAGGGGCTTATGGAGGAGCCAATTATAAGGTCTTATCAGAGAAAAATAAGGCGACGGAGAAATTATCGACAGGGAAAACATTGAACAAAGCAACAGATAATATTACTAATATGTCAATATCGAAAAGGTTAGAATCTCAGACAGGTGTTATAGGAAAAAAATTAGAAAATATGCAAAATGAAATTTCATCGTATCAGGTAAGTGATTCTGGATTAGAAAGTATTGAGGATAACATAAATGATTTGAAAGAATTGTCCGTAAAATATAATGCTGGGACTTTAAATGAGAGCGATAAAGAATTTTTACAAAATCAAGCTAATAAAATATTAGATGAAATTGATTCAACAGCAAAAGAAACGAAATTTAATACCAAAAAAGTGATTTCTGAGTTTGATACAGAAGGATTAGGATTGTCAAAAGATTCATTAGGATCAGGGGCATTAGATTCTTTGGAAAAGGCATCAGAAACAGTTAGCCAAAAAAGAGGAGAAATAGGAAGTAAAGCTAAGCTTTCAGAAGCAAAAACATTAAAATTGAAAGTAGCACAAGAAAATAGTTTGGCTGCAAGTTCTAGAATAGAAGATTCTGATATGTTGGTAGAAACATTAAAAAATACCACATCAAAAATATTAGAAGAATCAAATTTGGCGGTAACAGCACAATCAGGATTATCTCAAGAGAGAATAATGGATATATTAAAAGCATAGAGTGGTTTTTACCACTCTTTTTTATTGCAAAAAAAAGGAAAATAGAATAAGAAATAGTATATAATTATAGTGTTTATGGAAAGTATAAATTAATGTAATTATTAAAATATATTAATTTATGTTTTAAAATGAAATGAAAATAAATAAATATATATAAATCAAGATCAAGTTCTTGTAGGGGCGTAATTTATTACGCCCAAGATTTAGGATTTTGAGCTAAATAGTAGTTGCGTAGAAAGCCAAACTTTGATTTAAAATTCTTGATTATACCAACTACTTAATAGAGAGTTTTGAATAACTTACTGCAAAATACAAAAAAAATGTTTTGAGTCTGAAAAAAGGAGAGATAATTATGAAAATGAAAAAAGAATTAGGATTTTTAGAAGTTTTTAGTATAGCAAGTGGTGCTATGATTAGTTCAGGATTGTTTTTATTACCGGCAATATTATATGCAAAAGTAGGCCCAGGAGTAATATTATCATATATATTAGCATCATTATTAGTAATACCTACAATATTTTCTTCATTAGAATTATCAACAGCTATGCCAAAAGCAGGAGGAGCTTATTTTTTTATTCAAAAAAGTTTGGGTTCTTTTATTGGAACTTTTGCAGGTTTTGCTTCTTGGTTATCACTATGTTTAAAAAGTGCTTTTGCTTTAGTAGGAATAGGTATTTTTTTAAGTCCTTTTATTTCAGAAACAATAAATTTAATGTTATTGGTTAAGTTAATTGCTATTATTGCAACTGTATTTTTCACAATAATAAATATAGTAAGTGTAAAGAATAGTGGTAGATTTCAAGTTATATTAGTAATATTATTATTATGTATTTTAATTATTTATGCCTTAGTTGGTGTAGATAAAATAAATGTTCATAGATTTACTCCATTTATACCATTTGGAATTGGAAGAGTATTTACAGTAACTGGAATGGTTTTTGTATCATTTGCAGGGTTGACAAAAATAGTATCAATGGCAGAAGAGGTAAAGGAACCAGAAAAAAATTTACCAAAAGCAATGTTTGCTTCTTTTTTTGTGGTAACTTCATTATATGTTTTGTTGATTTTTATAACAATAGGAATTTTGACAGAAGCAGAATTTGCAAATAGTGCAATACCTTTTTTGGTGGCAGCAAAAAAATATGCTGGAAATATAGGTTATATAGCAATTTCTCTTGCAGCAATGTTAGCATTTATTACAACTGGAAATGCAGGATTAATGGCGGCATCAAGAAGTCCTTTGGCAATGGCAGAAGATAATTTATTACCTTCTTTTTTTGGAGAGATAAGTCCTAAATACAGGACGCCAGGAAAGTCAATTGTAGTAACAGCTATGATTATGATTTTTTTAATAGCTTTTTTGAATATAGAAAATTTAGTTAAAGTGGCTTCAACAATGCAATTGATTCTTTTCATATTATCAAATGCCTCTGTAATTTTGATGAGAGAAAGTAAAATAGTATCATATAAGCCAACATTCAAAACTTTTTTTTATCCATATTTACAAATATTTGGGATAATTGTTTATTTCTTTTTAATAATAGAAATGGGAGATTTAACTTTATTTATGACTTTAATTTTTTTCGGGATGTCAACAATTTGGTATTTTATGTATTCTAAGAAAAGTGGAGAAAAAGAATCAGCTCTTATTCATATAGTAGAAAGATTGACTTCAAAAAAGATTAGATCGTCAAAATTAACAAATGAATTAATGGAGATATGGAAGGAAAGAAATGGAATAACAGAAGATAGATTTGATGAGATTATCAAAAAAGCTGATATATTAGATTTAGATGAAAAAATGGATATTGATGATTTTTTTGAGTTTATTTCAAAAAAAATGAGTATTAATCTAGGAATGGAATCAGTAAAATTATATGATTTGTTGATAGAAAGAGAAAATGAGAGTAGTACAATATTAAAAAAAGGATTTGCGTTGCCACATATAATAATTAATGGAGATAATAAATTTGAAATGTTATTAATAAGAGCAAAAAATGGGATAAATTTCAAAAAAGAAAGAGAGAATGTTAAAATTATATTTGTAATTGCAGGAAGTGCAGATGAACGAAATTTTCATTTAAAAGCTTTGATGTCGATAGCTCAAATTGTATCAGAAGAAAAATTTGAAGAAAGATGGTTAAATGCAAAGGATATAACAGAATTAAAGAATATAATATTATTATCGAATAGAAAAAGAGGTTAATAAGAATATAGATATATAATAAGGATAAAGACGCAATTTATTGCGTCTTTTAATTTTTTATGACAAATATAAATTGAATTTGTGAGTTTAAAATGATTCAAATAATATTCAAACTATGTTATAATTAAATTAAGAAGAGAATCAGGAGGGGATAAGAATGTGTAGAATAAATCCAAGGGTAGATTTTGTATTTAAAAAATTATTTGGAACAGAAGAAAACAAAGAATTATTAATAGATTTTATAAATTCAGTAGTATCAAAAGAAGATAAAGTAAAAAGTTTAGAACTACAAAATCCATATAATGAAAAGAATTTTAAAAATGATAAATTATCAGTATTGGACATAAAAGCAAAAGATCAAAGAGGAAATTGGTATAATATAGAAATGCAGGTAATAGATCAAGAATATTATGATAAAAGAGCTTTGTATTATTGGTCTAGATTGTATTCAGGACAATTACATTCAGGAATAAATTATGATAATTTAAAGAAAACAATAAGTATAAATATATTGAATTTTAAATGTTTAGAAGAAGAAAATTATCATAATATATATAAAATAATAAACCTAGAGAGTAAAAAAGAGTTTATAGATCATTTAGAAATTCATTTTATAGAATTGGAAAAATATGATATGAAATATAGTACAACGCTAGATAGATGGGTAAATTTTTTAAAGAAAGCAGAGGGGTATAGTAAAAATAAACTTCCAAAAGAGTTAGAAGAAGTAGAGACAATCAAAAAAGCTGTAGAGTTATTGGATGAGATGTCATTAAATGAAGAAGAAAGAGAAAGTTATGAAGCAAGATTAAAATGGTTAAGAGATGAAGATGCAGCAATCAAAAAAGCGGAAAAAAAAGGAATGGAAAGAGGAATAAAAAAAGGAATGGAAAAAGGAATGGAAAAAGGAATGGAAAAAGGAATGGAAAAAGGAATGGAAAAAGGGATAGAAAAAGGGATAGAAAAAGGGATAGAAAAAGGAATTAAAGAAGGAAGTTATATTAGAAATATAGAAATAGCAAAAAATATGTTAAAAAAAGGAATAGAGATAAAAATTATATCAGAATTAACTGAATTGAAAGAAGAGGAAATTTTGAAATTGAAATAGAAAAACAGTAAAATGAAGTATGAAAAAACGATAGAAGAATTAAATAGAACAAATATTTTTGAATTAGCAGATGGTATATCAAAAAAGTATAAAGATAAAGTGATTGTAATAGTAAAATAAATATTTTAAGCTGAGACATTAGTCTCAGCTTTTTTGAAAATATAGAATATAAAATCAAAAAAGTATTAGATTGCAAAATGTTGCAATTAAACTTGCAATTTTCAAATAAATAAAAATCATTTAAAAAAACGAGTAAATATGTTATAATACTTATAAAGTCTAAGTGTTTTTATTGTTTAAAAAGAGAGATTTAGGGAAGGAAAATTAGGATGTTTTTACCAACAACAGAAAAAGAAATGAAGAATTTAGGGTGGAATCAGTGTGATATAATATTGGTTTCAGGAGATACATATATAGACAGTTCTTATATGGGAACAGCAGTAATAGGAAGAGTGTTAGAAAAAGCAGGGTATAAAGTCGGAATAATAGCACAACCAGATATATCATCAGATATAGATATAAAAAGATTAGGAGAACCAAAACTTTTTTGGGGAGTATCAGCTGGAGCGGTAGATTCAATGGTGGCAAATTATACTGCAAGTAAAAAAAGAAGACGATCGGATGATTTTACTCCAGGAGGAGAAAATACTAGAAGACCAAATAGGGCATCAATATCATATACTAATTTAATAAAACAAAATTTTAAAAATACAAAACCTATTGTTTTGGGAGGAATAGAAGCTAGTTTGAGAAGAGTCCCTCATTATGATTATTGGACAAATAAAATAAGAAAATCAATTTTATTTAATGCAAAAGCCGATATTTTAGTTTATGGAATGGGAGAAAAAACAATATTAGAGATTGCTAAAAAATTAAAAAAAGGTGAAAGAACTGAAAGTATCAAAGGAACTTGTTATATTTCAAAAGAAAAAGTATACAGTTATACTGAATTACCATCTTTTGAGGAAGTCAAAAAAGACAAATTGAAATTTATAGATATGTTTAATGTTTTTTATAAGAATAATGATCCTAAAACTGCTAAAGGATTAATGCAGTTGCATGATACGAGATATTTAATTCAAAATCCTCCTCAAACTTATATGAGTAAGGAAAAATTAGATGAAGTGTATTCTTATGAATATGAAAGAGATGTACATCCTTATTACAAAAAAGATGGTGATGTAAAAGCAATGAACACAATTCAATTTTCATTAACAAGCCACCGAGGATGTTATGGTGAATGTAATTTTTGTGCAATTGCAATACATCAGGGAAGAACAGTGCGATCGAGAAGTCAAGAGTCGATAGTAAATGAAGCAAAAAAGTTTACAAAAGATAAGAGATTTAAAGGTAATATAATGGATGTAGGTGGTCCAACAGCAAATATGTATGAAATAGAATGCGAAAAGAAGATAAATAGTGGAGCTTGTGAAGATAAAAGATGTTTATATCCAAAAAAATGTGAGGCACTTAATATTGACCATAGTAAGCAAATTGAATTGTTGAGTAAATTAGATAATATAGATGGAGTCAAAAAAGTGTTTGTTGCTTCTGGAATTAGATATGATATGATAGCAGAAGATAAAGAAAATGGAGAAAAGTATTTAAATGAAATAGTTGGTAAGCATACTTCTGGTCAAATGAAAGTAGCTCCAGAACATACTCAAGATAATGTTTTAGCAAAAATGGGAAAACCAGGAAAAAAATATTTAAAAGAATTTAAAGATAAGTTTTATGAATTAAATGAAAAAAATGGGAAAAAGCAATTTTTAACATATTATTTAATAGCAGCACACCCTGGATGTTCAGAAAAGGATATGAAAGAATTAAAAAAATATGCAAGCGTGGAATTGAAATCTAATCCAGAACAAGTTCAAATATTTACACCAACGCCTTCGACATATTCAACATTAATGTATTATACGGAAATGGATCCTTTTACAAAAGAGAAAGTCTTTGTAGAAAAAGATATGGGAAAGAAGATGAAACAAAAGCAAATTGTTATAAATAAAGTAAGAAGATAAATAAAAATACTCTTGCTTTAAGCCTCTCTTTAGATAAAGAGAGGCTGTCAAAGGCGGAGAGTTGTGAAGAGATTAGTTATGGAATTACATTAGAGGTAGCAACTAAAAAGACAGTGATTCTCTAGATCACAACTTCTCTCTATCTCTCCTCTTTATCTAAAGATGAGATGAAAAGTACGGAATATATGGATGGAAAAATTGGGAATTATATATAACATTGAATAGCCTTACTTATTTCAGGGTTTGATTACTTAAAAACTGTAGTTTTATAATAAATATAAATTATACAATATAAAAAATAAGCTTTTATTTTATGAAAATTTTGTAATCACAAATATTAGCGATAAAAGGAAATTAGGAGAACATAAATTAATATCAGAGAAATAATTATAGGAGTGATTATGAGAATAACAATAAAAGATAAGTTTACAAATAAATACAAGAATAGATATCCTCTTATTATGAAAGAGGCTATTTTTGGTAAAAACAACTTTAAAGAAGGTGAAGTTGTTGATTTGTTTGACAGTAGAAATAGATTTATAGCTAGAGGATATATAGGAAGTCAGAATAAAGGTTATGGTTGGGTTTTGACTAATAATAAGAATGAAAATATTGATTTGGATTTTTTTAAGAAAAAAATAGATAAGGCTATTAAGTGTAGAAATGAGTTATATAAAGATGAAACTATTAATACATTTAGAATTTTTAATGGTGAAGGAGATGGAGTAGGCGGGCTTACTATAGATTTTTATGATGGTTATTATGTAATAAATTTTTATAGTGAAGGGGTTTACAGATTAAGAGATTATATTATAGAATCTCTTAAAGACAAAAGTGATTTGAAAGCTATATATGAAAAAAAACGGTTTGATAAAGGTGGAAAATATATAGATGATGATGAATTTGTATATGGAGAACGTGGAGAATTTCCTGTAATAGTTAAGGAGAATGATATTAACTATGCAGTATATCTGAATAAAGGTGCAATGGTAGGTATTTTTACAGATCAGAAAGAAGTAAGAAAAATTATAAGAGACAAGTATGCAAAAGGAAAGACTGTTTTGAATACTTTTTCATATACGGGAGCATTTTCAGTAGCAGCAGTTTTAGGTGGTGCTACAAAAACGACTAGTGTTGACCTTGCAAAAAGAAGTTTGGAATTAACAAAAGAACAGTTTGATGTAAATAATATAGACTGGGAAAAAGAAAAGATACAAGTAATGGATGTATTTGATTATTTTAGATATGCTGAGAGAAAAGGGCTGAAATTTGATTTGACTATATTAGATCCACCAAGCTTTGCAACTTCTAAAAAAAGAAGATTTAGTGCAGCAAAAGATTATAAAAATTTATTAGTGGATGCAATTAAAATAACAGAAAACAAAGGTGTGATTATAGCATCAACAAATTGTGCATCATTTAGAATGAATAAATTTAAAGACTTTGTAGAAAAAGCATTTAAAGAAACAAATAAAAAGTATAAAATAGTAGAAGAATTTACACTACCGTATGATTACAAAACAATAAAAGAATTTGAAGAAGGAAATTATCTGAAAGTTTTATTTATACAGTTAGTGTAGTTGTTAATTTAATGGATAACGTAATATTTAATATAAATCAAATGATTTTTAATATAAAAAATAAAAATAATAATAAATGTGCGGATAAAATAAAAAAAAGATAATTGACAAGGAAACTTCTTTATTGTAGAGTTGGGAAGTTAATATTGGTATTATGAAGTAGGATTAAATTATTATTTTACTAAATCAAAAAAGTGAGATTTTAATTTATGCAAATTTTATAATTGAGAAACATTAATAAGTTATAATTAAAAAATATTTAATGCGGAGTATTATGATAAAAAAAGGATAACAGAAAATTAGGAGGAAAAAATTATATGAAACCAGTAGTAGCAATAGTTGGGAGACCAAATGTAGGGAAATCAACATTATTTAATAAAATAGTAAGAGAAAAAGCGGCGATAGTGAAAGATGTACCAGGAGTAACAAGGGATAGGTTATATAGAGAGACAGAATGGCTAAATCAAGAATTTATATTAATAGATACAGGAGGATTGGAGCCTAGAACAACCGATTTTATACAAAGCAAAGTAAAAGATCAAGCAGAGGTTGCAATGCATGAAGCGGATGTGATTTTATTTGTGGTAGATGGAAGAGCAGGAGTAACACTTTTAGATGAAGAGGTAGCGTATATATTAAGAAAGCAAGGTAAACATGTAATTGTAGTAGTAAATAAAGTTGATGATTTTGCGAAGCATCAAGATATGATATATGAATTTTATTCATTAGGATTTGATGCAATGATTCCTGTTTCAGCAGAGCATAAGAAAAATATAGGAGATTTATTAGATGTTGTTTTAGAAAAAATAGAATCAATGGAATTTCCAGAAGAAGCAGAAGGATTGAAAATAGCAATAGTAGGAAGACCAAATGTAGGGAAATCATCATTAACAAATAAATTATTAAATAAAGAAAGAACGATAGTAAGTGATATTGCAGGTACGACTAGAGATGCAATAGATACTGCTTTTGAATATGAAGATGGAAAATATGTTTTAATTGATACGGCTGGAATAAGAAGGAAATCAAAAGTAAGTGAATCTTTGGAATATTATAGTGTATTACGAGCTATGAAAGCTATAAAAAGAGCAGATATATCTTTTATTTTATTAGATGCTCAAGAAGGTATAACTGATCAGGATAAAAGAATAATTGGAATGGCACATAAGGAACAAAAACCGTTAATGGTAGTAGTAAATAAATGGGATTTGGTAAAAAAAGATAGTTATACTTTGAAAAGTTTTGAAGAAGAATTGAGAACACATATAAAATTTATAAGTTATGCTCCAATTTTTTTTATTTCAGCATTAACGGGAAAAAGAGTATTAAAGTTAATAGAAAAAGCAAAATATATACATGAAGAATATAATAAACATATATCTACGGGATTATTAAATGAAGTCTTGAGAGAAGCTATGATTTTAAATCCACCAACAACAAGAAAAGGAAGAGCATTAAAATTAAAATATATGACTCAAGCAAATACAACTCCACCGAAATTTATATTATTTGTAAATGATTCAGAAATAATGCATTTTTCTTATTTGAGATATTTAGAGAACAAACTAAGAGATGCTTTTGGATTTGAAGGATGTCCACTAGAATTTATATTGAAAGGTAAAAATGACTAGAAAGGAGATAAAAGTATGATATTGGTAACTGGTTCAGCGGGATTTATAGGTAGTGCAATAGCATGGGGATTAAATGAAGCGGGGATAGAAAATATAATATTGGCAGATAAATTACACAAAAAAGATAAATGGAAAAATATAGCAAAAAGAAATATTTATGATTGGGTAGATAGAGATGAATTATTTGATTATTTAGAAGAAAAAGGTGAAAATATAGAAGCTATAATTCATATGGGAGCTTGTTCTGCAACAACAGAAATAGATGCAGATTTTTTAATGAAAAATAATTTTGAATATACAAAAAAATTGTGGGAATTTTCAGTAAAGAAAAAGATCAAATTTATTTATGCTTCAAGTGCAGCTACATATGGTGCAGGAGAAAAAGGATATGATGACAAAAAAGATATAAAAGGTTTGCTACCATTAAATAAATATGGATATTCTAAACATATTTTTGATATATGGGCGCAAAAACAGAAATCACAACCGAAGCAATGGTTAGGATTGAAATTTTTTAATGTATATGGGCCTGATGAATATCATAAAGAAAGAATGGCAAGTGTTATTTATCATACTTTTAATAAAGTAAATGAAACAGGTGGGATGCAGTTATTTAAATCTCACAAAAAAGGATATGAAAATGGGGAGCAACTAAGAGATTTTGTTTATGTAAAAGATATTGTAAATGTAATAATATTTTTTATAAAAAATAAGAGTAGAAGTGGACTTATAAATTTGGGAACGGGAAAAGCAAGATCTTTTAATGATTTGGCAAACGCTACAATGAAAGCTATGGGAATAGAACCAAAAATAGAATATATAGATATGCCATTAGATATCAGAGACAAATATCAATATTTTACAGAAGCTAAAATGGAAAAATTGAAAGAAATGGGATACAAAAAAGAATTTTATTCATTGGAAGATGGTATAAAAGATTATGTTCAAAATTATTTAATGAAAGAGGATAGATATTTATAAAAAAAATTAAGAATAAGAATAAGAATAAAAATAAAAAATGTACATTGTACATTTTTTTATTGAATTAAAATATAAGGAGGAAAATTGTGAATTTAGTTCTTATGTTAAAGGCAATATTACTAGGGGTAGTAGAAGGAATAACAGAGTTTTTACCAATAAGTAGTACAGGTCATATGATTTTAGTGAATGAATTTATTAAATTATCAGAAAATCAAAAGTTTGTAACTGCATTTGAAGTAATAATACAATTAGGAGCAATACTTTCAGTTATAGTATATTTTTGGAATAAATTGTGGCCTTTTAGTGGAGATAAAGAAGAACAAAAAGAAAAATGGATTTTATGGAGTAAAGTAATGGTAGCCGTATTGCCAGCGGTAGTATTAGGATTGAAATTTGATGATTTTATTGAAGAAAAACTATTTAATTCAATAGTAGTTTCAATAGCATTGATATTTTATGGAGTGGTATTGATAATAATAGAAAATATACATAAATCCAAAAAAGAATTTAAAGTAAATTCATTAAATAAATTAACTTATAAAACAGCATTAATAATAGGCTTTTTTCAATGCTTAGCAATGGTTCCTGGAACTTCAAGATCAGCATCTACGATTATAGGAGGAATTTTACTAGGATTAAATAGAGCGATAGCAGCAGAATTTTCATTTTTTTTAGCGATTCCAACAATGTTTGGAGCAACATTGTTAAAAATAGTAAAAGTTGGAATCAGTTTTTCAAATACAGAATGGATATTGATAGGAATAGCTTTTTTGGTTTCATTTATAGTAGCATTAGTGGTAATAAAGTTATTTATGTCATATATTAAGAAAAAAGATTTCAAAATATTTGGATATTATAGAATAGTATTAGGAATAATTGTATTGATAATATTAAGATAAAGGGGATGGATTATATGGAAATAAGGGAAATAATGGAAAAAGCAGCAGAATTAGGAGCATCTGATGTACATTTAATAGTAGGGAAACCGCCAATGTTAAGATTAAATGGAGAATTAGAAGAATATTCAGATGAAAGATTAATGCCAGATGAGTGTAGAAAATTAGTATATTCATTATTAAATGAAGAGCAACAAAAAAATCTTGAAAAAGAATATGAAATTGATTTTTCTTTTGGAATAGACAGATTAGGGAGATATAGAGCTAATGTGCATATGCAAAGAGGAACAGTTGCAGCAGCTTTGAGGATAATCAATACAGAAATAGCAGACATTGAAAAATTAGGTTTGCCTAAAATGGTATCTACTTTATCAGAAAATACAAATGGATTAGTATTGGTAACAGGACCGACTGGAAGTGGAAAAAGTACCACATTAGCAAGTATGATAGATAAAATAAATAGAGAGAAATCACAACATATAATAACAATAGAAGATCCTATTGAATATTTGCATAGACACAAAAAAAGTATAGTTGAACAAAGAGAAATAAATGCAGATACTAAATCATTTAAAATAGCATTAAGAAATGCCCTAAGACAGGATCCAGATGTTATTTTGATAGGAGAATTAAGAGATTTAGAAACAATAGAAGCCGCTTTAACGGCAGCTGAAACGGGACATTTGGTATTTGCAACATTACATACAAATGATGCTCCACAAACAATAGATAGAATAATAGATGTATTTCCTACAAACCAGCAATCACAAGTGCGATTACAATTATCAAATGTTTTAAAAGGAGTTGTATCACAACAATTACTTCCTAGAGCGGATAAACAAGGAAGAGCGGTGGCAATAGAAATTTTAATAGGAACACCAGCGATCAGTAATCTAATACGAGAGGGAAAAACACACCAAATTTATTCAATGATAGAAACGGGACAAAGGTTTGGAATGCAAAGTATGGATTCTTCTTTAAAAAAATTATATGAAAAAAGATTAATAACTTATGAGGAAATGTTAAAAAGATCTAAAAATTCAAAATTAATCTAATCTAGGAGTTGATTGAAATGCCTATATTTACATATAAAGCACGAGATAATAATGGATTAGCTATAACAGGAGAATTAGAAATTGAAAACAAAGAGCTATTAGTGAGTAAATTAGAAAAGATGGGATATCTTTTAATATATGCGGAAGAAAGAAATGATATGTTGAGGCAAGATATTTTCAGTAAATACAAAAAAGTGAAATCAAAAGAAATCGTAGAGTTTTCTGTGGAAGTAGCAACTTTAATTGAAGCGGGAGTTTCATTAATGGGTGCGCTAGATGTAATGGAAGAACAGTCAAAAGGAAGTATATTTCATAGTATAATAAAAAAAATTAGCCAAGATATAAAAGAAGGAAAAAGTTTTTCTGAGGCACTAAGTGAACATCCAAAAACCTTTTCTAAACTATATGTAAATATGGTTAGAGCAGGTGAAGCAACAGGAGAATTAGATGAAATATTAAAAAGTTTATCTATTTTATTAGAAGTATCTGAAGATAATAAAGCAAGAGTAAAATCGGCAATGATGTATCCTTTAGCAATGTTAATTGTATCAATATTGGTAGTATTATTTTTATTAGTTAAAGTTTTACCAAATTTTGTAGGTATATTTAGTGGAGCAGGAATAATGTTGCCATTACCAACTAGAATTATGTTATGGATATCAAATACAGTCATAAACTATTGGTTATATATGGGAGGAATAGTTGGTGGAATTATTTATGGAATAAATCGATATAATCAGACTCCAAAAGGAAGATATTATATAGATTTATTAAAATTAAAAGTACCAATATTTGGAGATATACTAAAAAAATCAGCTATTTCAAGATTTACAAGAACTTTTGGGACATTAATGAAAAGTAATGTTCCTGTTTTGAATTCATTAGAAATAGTAAAAAATACAGCTAATAATGAAGTGATTTCAAGAATTATTGAAAATATAAAAAATACAGTTAGTGAAGGTGGGAGTATAGCAGAACAAATAGAAATAAGTGGTGTTTTTCCTAAAATAGTAAGCAAGATGATTACTGTTGGGGAAAATAGTGGAGCTTTGGATGCTATGCTATTAAAAGTTTCTGATTTTTATGATTCAGAAGTAGAAAATAGAATAAAAGGATTAACTTCTATATTGGAACCAATAATGATAGTTGGTATGGGGCTTGTAATAGGAGTGATAGTATTATCTGTAATGTTGCCTATGTTTGATATGATGCAAGTAGCAAAGAGTTAGAGGGCAGAAAATACTAAGATTTGAAATAAATATACATAGAAAATCAAAAGAAAAAATTATATTCACAGAAGGAAAAGAAAGGAAAGAAATGGTAAAATTAAATTTTGAAATGAGACAAAGTAGTTTTGAAGAATTTATAAGAGTGTTAATTCCAGAAGCAAAAGATGATGAAATTGAAATAAATGCAGAAGAAAATAAAGAAAAAATACAAATTAAAGCAAAAAATAAAAAAAATAAAATTATATTTGAATATAAAAATATAAAAGAAAAAATAGAAAATCAAAGAGAAATAATGGCAAAAATCGCATTATTAAAATTATATAATAAAGAATATAGATGGGGAGGATTTACAGGAGTTCGACCAACAAAAGTAGTGATAAAATTAGAAGGACTGGGTTTTTCTTTTGATGAAATAGATGATATATTAGAAAAATTATATTTAGTGCAAAAAGAAAAAAGAGAATTATTATTAAAAGTAGTGCAAAAAGAATTACCTTTTTTGAATGATGAATTTGTAAATGTATATATAGGAATACCGTATTGTCCAACAAAATGTACTTATTGTTCATTTGCATCATATGTCAAAAAAGGAAAAATGAAGGAGTATTATCCTATATTTTTGGAAAAATTAAATGAAGAAATAGAATTGATATCAGATGTTATGAAAGAAAAAAATATGAAGATTGGTTCTATTTATATTGGTGGAGGAACTCCGACAATATTAAATGAAAAAGAATTAGAAGAGTTATTAATAAAAATAACAAATTCTTTTGATTTATCTAATTCAAAAGAATTTACTTTAGAAGCGGGAAGAGTAGATACGATAACAGAAGAAAAACTTAATATTGCTAAAAAATATGGTGTAAATAGAGTTAGTATAAATCCTCAAACATTTAATAAAGAGACGCTCAAAAAAGTTAATAGAGAAGGAAGTATTGAAGAAATAAGAAGGTTTTTTGATATTTCATATAATATTGGCTTTATAATTAATATGGATTTTATTATAGGTTTGGTAGATGAAGATACAGAAATAATATTAGAAACTATAGAAAAAATAAAGGAATATGATTTAGATAATTTAACAATACATAATTTAGCATTAAAAAGAGCATCAAAATTATATAGAGACGGTTATAGAGGGCAAGAGTTAGATTATAAAAAAATAGAAAAAAAGATAAAAGAAATAGTAGAAGAAAAAGAAATGCATCCTTATTATATGTATAGACAGAAAAATAGCTTTGATTGGGGAGAAAATTTAGGTTATACCAAAAAAGGGAAAGAATCAATATTTAATATACATATGATAGAAGAAGATCAAACAACAATCGCTCTTGGAGGCGGAGGAATGACTAAATTAGTAACTCAAAAGGGAATAGAAAGAATAGTAAATCCAAAAGATCCAACAGTATATATAAGAGAATTTGAAGAAAGAATGATCAAAAAAGTTCAAAAAATAAAAAAAGAGTTTTAATAAAAACTCTTTTTTTTATAATTTCTATAAACCTTAATATTAGTTTAGAGAGAGAAGACATTTGGGGAACATCTTCTCTCTACTAATATCATGGAAACATAAAAGTTATGTTACCGGGGTTAATTTAATTATCGAAATAAAAAGAAAAAACTTTAATAAAAAAATAAAAATAAATAAAAAATAAGAAGGAGATAAAAATGTCGAAAAATTGGTATCCAATAATAACAGGAAATTGTACAAAATGTTTGGCTTGTATTGTAGCTTGTCCATTAGGTTTATTAGAAAATAATAATGGACAAATAAATTTAATTGATAGTTCAAAATGTCCAGAAGGATGTGAAAAATGTCAAATAATGTGTAGTGAAGGAGCTATAAAGTTTTATGATGGGACTCAAAAAAGTATTTTAGAGGCATTTACGGGGAGTTGTACTTGTCATACTCATTAATTGTAGTTTTGTTTACCAGGTTTCTTAAAAGAGAATCTAAAGTAAAATATTAAGGAAGGTCAAAAAAGTCGCTCTTTAGCAGGGCTGTTCAATGCTAGAAAGAAGAAAGTTTAGACTCTACTATTGAGAAATAAGATGCAAGAGCCAGACCTCATCCCCCACCCCCTTCTCCTATCTTAGGAGAAGGGGAGTCAAAGTCCTCTCCTAAGATAGGAGAGGATTTAGGTGAGGTCTGAAAAGGGTTAATTGTATGAATTTAAAATTTAAAAACATAGCGTTGAACAGCACTTCCCCTTTAGGGGGATTCAGGGGATTTGATGACTCACTAACTATAGTTTTGATATAAATATAAATTATATAACTGCAAGTATTGATATAAAAAAGGAGAAAAAATGGATTTGGAAAAAATATTAAACAAAAAAGAATTAACAAAAGAAGATTTAATATATTTAATAAAATTAAAGGATAAAGAAGAAATAAATAAATTGTACAAAAAAGCATATAAAGTAAAAGAAAAAAATGTTGCCAAAAAAGTATATTACAGAGGAATAATAGAATTTAGTAATATTTGCACTAAAGATTGTTATTATTGTGGAATAAGAAAAAGTAATACAAATGTACATAGATTTAATATGGAAGAAAAGGAAATTTTAGAAAGTGCAAAATGGTGTTATGATAATAGATATGGATCTTTGGTATTACAATCTGGAGAAAGAATGGATGAAGAAAATACAGAATATGTAGAGCAATTATTAAGAAAAATAAAAAAAATAAGTAATAATAAATTAGGGATAACATTATCATTAGGAGAGCAGTCAAAAGAAACATTTGAAAAATGGTTTAAAGCAGGAGCTCATAGATATTTGTTGAGAATAGAAACTACAAAAGAAAAATTATATAATGAAATTCATCCGCAGGATCATAGTTTTCAAAATAGAGTTCGGTGTTTAAAAGATTTAAAAGAAGTAGGATATCAAGTAGGAACAGGTGTAATGATAGGATTACCAAATCAAACAGAAGAAGATTTGGTAAATGATATAATGAGATTTAAAGAATGGGATATTGATATGATTGGAATGGGGCCTTATGTAATACATACGGAAACTCCAATGGGAAAGATAGCTGTAAATACTAAAGAAGAAAAAAATAGAAGATTTGAATTAGGGTTAAAAATGATTGCATTAGCTAGATTATATTTAAAAGATATAAATATAGCATCAACAACTGCATTGCAAGCATTAAATCCAATAGGAAGAGAATTAGGATTAAAGGCAGGAGCAAATATATTAATGCCAGTAATTACTCATAAAAATTATAGAAAAGATTATCAATTATATGAGGATAAACCATGTATAGATGATGATGCAGATGAATGTAAATCTTGTTTATTAAATAGAGTTAAAACAGTAGGAGATGAAATAATGTATGATCAATGGGGAGATTCGCCACATTGGGAGAAGAGGATAAAATAGCATATATTGTATTGATAGAGTATATATAAATAATATATTTGACGCCAATTTATAAATAGACTATAATTGAATTGAAAAATAAATTAAATATAAACGGGAGGGTTTTAAAATGAAAAAGATTGATTTTATAGAAAGACCGTTAGAAGAAATTTATGGAGAACATTGTTTTAATGATGTAGAAATGAAAAATAGGCTACCTAAAAACATTTATAAAAACTTCAAAAAAGTACAAAATGGAGACAAGAAATTAGATTTACAAACAGCAGATATTATAGCAAATTCAATGAAAAATTGGGCAATGGAAAAGGGAGCAACTCACTATACTCATTGGTTTCAACCTTTAACTGGATTAACAGCTGAAAAACATGATAGTTTTATGAATCCAACATCAAATGGTGGAATTTCAATGAATTTTTCAGGAAAAGAATTAATTCAAGGAGAACCAGATGCGTCTTCTTTTCCAAGTGGTGGATTAAGAGAAACATTTGAAGCTAGAGGTTATACAGCTTGGGATATAACATCACCTGCTTTTTTGAGAGAAGATAATTCAGGAGTTACATTATATATACCGACAGCATTTGTTTCTTATAATGGAGAGGCTTTGGACAAAAAAGTTCCATTATTAAGATCAATGGAAACAATAGAAAAGCAAACTTTGAGAGTATTAAAAGCTTTGGGGAATACAACAGCAACAAGAGCAATTACAACTGTTGGAGCAGAACAAGAATATTTTTTAGTAGATAAAGAATATTATGAAAAGAGATCAGATCTTAAATTGTCAGGAAGAACATTGTTTGGAAAATTGCCAGCAAAAGGGCAAGAAATGGATGATCATTATTTTGGAACAATTAAAGAAAGAGTAGCAGATTTCATGAGAGAATTGGATTATGAGTTATGGAGAGTTGGAGTTTCATCAAAGACTAAACATAATGAAGTTGCACCAAATCAATTTGAACTTGCATCGGTTTATACAAGCTCAAATGTAGCTACAGATCAAAATCAAATAACAATGGATACAATAAGAAAAGTAGCAAATAGACATAAATTAGTAGCATTATTGCATGAAAAACCATTTGCAGGTATAAATGGTTCGGGAAAACATAATAACTGGTCAATAGGAACAAATGATGGACAAAATTTATTAGAACCAGGAGCAACACCACATGAAAACATTCAATTTTTCTTATTTGTTGCAGCAGTAATAAAAGCAGTAGATACTTATGCACCATTTTTAAGATTATCAGCAGGAAATGCAGGAAATGATCATAGATTAGGAGCAAATGAAGCTCCTCCAGCAATAATATCAATATTCTTAGGAAATGTATTAACAGAGATATTAGATAAAATAGCAGATGGAAAGAAATTAGAAGAAACAGAAGGTGGAATACTAAAATTAGGAACAACTTCAATACCACAATTTACAAAAGATTTAACAGATAGAAATAGAACTTCTCCATTTGCATTTACAGGAAATAAATTTGAATTTAGAATGCCAGCTTCATCTCAATCAATTGGAGGACCAAATGTAATATTAAATACAGGAGTAGCAGAATCATTATCAGAAATAGCAGATAGATTAGAAGTAGCAGAAGATGTGAAAGCAGAAATGAAAATAATAATAAAAGATTTCTATAATAAACATAAAAGAGTAGTATTTAATGGTGATGGATATTCAGATGAATGGTTAATAGAAGCTAAAAAAAGAGGTTTGCCAAATTTAAAAACAACAGTAGATGCATTACCAGAAGGAATTACAGAGAGTGTTATTGAATTATTTGGGAAACATAAAGTATTTTCAAAAGAAGAGTTAGTATCTAGATATTATGCGTATTCAGAAGCATATAGTCAACAAATTAATATAGAGGGTGGATTGGTAATTGAAATGTCTAATTTACAGATATTTCCAGCAGCAACAGCATATGCTAAAAAATTAGCAGATACAATAAAATCAATAAAAGATATATCAAATGAAATGAATACTTCATCGCAAGAGAGAGTATTAAAAGCATTGTTAAATAATATAAATGGATTGAAAGAAAAAACATTAGAATTAGAAAGAAATTTAATAGATGCACAGAATGTAAAAGAAGAATATGAGCAAGCGGTAGCGTATAAAGAAAAAGTATTGTCGAAAATGAACGAGGTAAGAATTTATGCAGATAATTTAGAAGAATTAGTAGAAAAGTCGGGATGGCCATTTCCAACTTATGAAAAATTATTATATAATTTATAAAATATGGTTGAAATTAGGAATGTATTTTTGGTTAATACCAAAAATACATTTTTTTTTATATAAAAAAAAGGAAATATGAATTTAATTAGTAGATATTAAATGGGTGTTATTTTAAAAAATAAAGATAAGATGTTATTTTAGTTTATAAAAATTTTATAATTGTAGAATATCAGTTGATTAAGGGATATTTAAAGAATAAATATATCTTGATTTTTTTAATTTCTATAATTTTATATATAGAATGGAGGCTAATAATATGGAAGAAATAATAATAAAATTAAGTAATTATGTTTCTATTTTTGCACAAATTTTAGCGATTTTTATAATAGTTGATGGAATGATAAAAGCGTTTTGGGTGTATCTAAAAAATATGTTCATCAAAAAAGATGTGTTGATAGTAATGAAAAA
>Ga0307991_1000631_pt1 | contig 25219 bp, 23 predicted proteins | sample EllFjometagen131_FD_203146 | JGI IMG/M metagenome (GOLD analysis project Ga0307991, IMG submission 203146) | Marine microbial communities from Ellis Fjord, Antarctic Ocean - #131 | ecosystem: Environmental > Aquatic > Marine > Unclassified | place: Southern Ocean | collected 2014-10-08 | reverse complement strand
TCATATTCTTCTTCACCCGATCAAGGGTCTTCTGATTTCCGCTCTCCAGACCGAAGAGGAGGAAACGGAACCCCGCCTTTTTCATGAGACGATAATCATCTTCGGTCGCGGCACCGAAACGAAAATTGCAGTCCAACCCGATCTTCTTCTGAAAACCTCGATCTATTACACCCCGGCAGAAATTGCGCAGCCAATCTCCTCGAGGAAAGGTTCCGGTATCATCCATGATTTCCCGGACCGGATAATTCTCCAGTATCATTCCTATTTCATCTAGGACATTATCTACCGACCGGACTCGAAACTTAGGATAGAGCTGTGGCCAACTGCAGAAGGTGCACTTTCCCCACCAGCAATCCCGGCCGCTCATGATGTAGGTGCCGGGGGTCCGGCGGTAATTTCCGTTCTTATAGGCGTAGAGTTCCCATTTGGTTAGCTCCCGGTCGATGAAAGGAGCCTGATCTAATTCGTTATTTAACTGAAATGGGCCGGTGCTTTGAACTTGACCGTCTTCTCGATACCAGATACCGGGAGGGAAGAAAGTTGACTGTTGGCGGTTGACGGTTGACGGGGGATGGTTGACAGTTGACGGTTGACGGTTGACGGTTAGCAGATGGCCTGATTCTAGTGCCTGGCAGAGATCGCAGAGGAGGAAGTCGTAGTCGCCGCCGGTGAGGACGAAGTCGACTTGGGAGCTCCGCATGGATTCTTCGGGGAGGGCGGTGACGTGGTCACCCAACAGGACGGTTGACGGTTGACAGTTGACAGTTGACAGTTTCGCTTTTATCTCATCGATTAGCTGCCAGTGTTCTTTTACTACCGGGGTTTTTGTTTCGAAGACGATGAGATCCGGTTTTTCTTTTTGGATCAGTTGAAAATACTCTTTTCGGTCAATACCCTCGGCAACACAATCGTTCCAGATGACTTCGTGGCCCGCATCACGGAGCATGGTCGCGGCGGTGGCGGGGACGACCGGGTATATCAGGGTCGGTTCGGTGAAGTACTGGAACTGGCGGTTTTGGCCCAGTGTGGGATAGCCTTTTGTGGTGTCCAGAGGTGGATATGAGAATAATATCTTCATAATTTTTACTTCGTAAAAATTCTATTATTGCTTTGGAATTATAATGAGTTCATTGTAGGAGGGGTTTCCAACCCCGATTCTTGGCCGCTGGGATCGGGGTCGGAAACCCATCCCACAATGATATCTCAAAGCTCTAAGTTCCTACTTCAAAATTTCAATAGTATTCGTAGCGGCGACCTTTAGTTCTCCACTAATGACAAACTAAAGGCTGCCGCTATGAGGTTGCACCACAGGCACTAATTTACTTTAGCACGATTCATAGTCCAATCCGGTTAATTCTGGTATCCATTTTTCTCCCCACCGAGATAAAACATTGATGTAGTTAAAGAAAAATAAAGTGTAGCATAACCGGTAGTGATATATACTGAAATATTTATCCCGTGGTATTTTTTTTATTTCTCCTATTTTTCTATTTTCTGCCTTGACGAAAACTCAATATAAGTGTATGTATAAGTGTACTTATTTGTAATTCAATGCAATGCTTTATAATGTATATTGGAAAGATTTTAAATTAGTAATTCAGGGTGGTGCACTATGGCGGTAAAGACAATTACAATAGATATTGAGGCCTATAACCTTCTGTCCTCAGAAAAGAGGGAAAAGGAATCATTCAGCAAAGTTATAAAAAGAAGACTCAAACCGGTTCATACAGCGGATAATCTATTGCGGAATCTCGATAAGATTATGTTATCCGACAGTGCTCTTGATAAAGCTGAAGAAATACTCCGGGCACGAAATGAATCAATGGCAAACTCACCAATTGTATAATCCGGGATAACGGGAATATATTACCATGTTTTTAGATACTTCATTTTGCATAGATTTAATGCGGGAGCGAAAAAGAAATATAATAGGACCGGCCATTAATAAATTAGAAGAGCTTGGCAGGTCTGAACTTTTTTGCTCCATATTTGTTCTTTGCGAACTCCAGGCGGGAGTTCGTCTATCCACCAAACCCAAGCAGGAATTAAAACGGATAAATACTTTATTTGAATTGCTAACTGTAGTCTATCCTGACTTTTTCTTTGCAACCAGTTATGGAGAGGTGGAAGCTCTCTTGAGGAAAAGGGGAAGATCTATACCTACTATGGATCTTTTAATAGGAGTTACAGCAAAGATCCATGGGTTACCTTTGATTACCCGGGATATAAACCATTTTCAACGGATCCCGGGTTTAAAAGTAGAGGAATATTAACTTTTATTCTTCCGGGAGCTTCTTCACCAGCAAGCCGCGAATGAAGTTGAATCCGTAGACAATGTGGGTACTGACTATTCCGGCGGCTACGATTACTGTGGTCTTGAAATTCAGACTCCGTACCCCGGTTAATACGGCGGCCAGGAGATAGAGAAGAACGATAATTCCGTAGAATATTATTCCGCCGGGAATCAGGAGAAGCGGCAGCCAGCCCAGGAGAAGAAATACAGTCCAGAGGGAGGGGAGAAAATAGTTGAATCGACGGGAGGTCTTCGGGAATTTTTTTACGAAATAGCCGCGGTGAAGGCCATAGTTGCCGATCTGTTTCCAGTGCTTACGGAAAAGCGGCCGGCGATGATGAAATACTTGAACATCAGGATCATAGATGATCTTCTTTTTTGCCTGATGGGTCAGCTTCCAGCAGAGGATGGTGTCTTCTCCGGGCCAATAGGGGGAGTCAAACCCTCCAACCTCTTCAAATGTGGATCTGCGGACCAGGAGATTGCAGGTTGGGTAATCGTCCACTTCTCTACGCTCTTTAGGAAGCATTCGGTATAAGTGGACACCTCCTACCATCCATCCGGAGAGCACATCTCCCCCCGTCTTTTGCCAGAAATCATCGGATGGAGCAGTGGAAGCGGGGCCACCGATGGCAGCGATAGTATCATCACTAAAATCCCTGACGGCGTTCTTCAGCCAGTCTTCCCGCGGGTAAGCGTCATCATCTATGAAGGCGATGATCTCTCCCTTTGCTTCCCGGGCGCCGATATCCCTTTTCATTGGCGGCCCTATCGGTCCGGTAGGGATAACCGTTATCCCCTCCCCCGTTGATTTCATGGGTTCATCGGGGAGAAGGATCACCTCGTAATTCTGATAATGCAATTTTTCGATCGCCGCCAGTGATTTTCGTAGATAGTCCCCGGGTTTTTGAAAAGCGATGATAATACTGACGGAAGGTTCTTCCTCGATTTTTGTTTTGCTTTTATCGGACATCTTGATTATATTTAAACTTAGTTTCGGGTGACACTTTATATCTTTGAAATTATTTCTAACCATCCCTCCTCCCGCGCCAATGGCGCGGGAGGAGGTGTGTGTGTGCGATGTGTGAATATATTTAGTAATCAATCATATCTCCACCGACACAGGGTTGGTGGTGGATATTTTCAACGCACTAAAATATTACAAAGTTGCCTATATACTATTATTTTTCGGAGAAAAATAATATGAGAATAATATCCATCATTGTTCCTGTCTATAACGAAGAAGAGAATATTTCTCTTCTCTACGATAAGTTGGCTGGGGTGAGGCAAGAGATCCGGGAGAAGTATGAACTGGAGGTTATCTTCGTAAATGACGGAAGCACGGATTCCGGACAGGATGTAATATCTTCTCTGGCTGATTCGGATGAACGGGTGAAGTTCGTAGAACTATCCCGGAATTTTGGCAAGGAAGTTGCCCTGACCGCCGGGATCAATAGCTGCCGTGGGGCGGCCTGTATCATGATTGATGGTGATCTTCAGCATCCAGCGGAGCTGATCCCTGAATTTATCCGGAAGTGGGAAGACGGGGCTGAAACCGTTATCGGGATCAGGGAGGATAACCATAGCGGCGCTACGATTAAAAGAGCTGGGTCTTCTCTTTTTTATAAGATTATCAACAGGATTGCCTCGGTAAATATTATTCCCGGAGCGACTGATTTTCGCTTACTGGACCGGATCGTTATCGATGAGTTTAACAAGTTCACGGAGAGAAACCGAATCTCCCGGGGACTTATGGATTGGCTGGGGTTCAAAAGAGAGTATATTCACTTTAAGGTTCGGGAGCGGGGGCGGGGAGAACCGGGGTACTCGTTCTTCAAGCTGCTGCGGTTGGCCATGAACAGTTTCGTCTCTCTGAGTCTCTTTCCCCTGAAGATTGCCGGTTACCTGGGGCTTCTTATTACCTCTGTCTCCGGAATTATGGGGTTGTTTATATTTATTGAAAATTTCATTCTAAAAGATCCCATGAAATTGAGTTTCTCCGGTCCGGCTATGCTGGCGGTCTTTATTATGTTTTTGGTGGGAATAATTCTCAGTTGTCTGGGGTTGATGGCTTTATATATTGCCAGTATTCATGCCGAGGTGGTTAACCGGCCGCTGTATGTGGTTAGAAAAAGAAAGGACGTTGAAGAAAACAAACGTTAAAGATGAAGACGTTGAAGATCGTTAAAGACGTTGAAGACCGTCAAAGGTTTTTTTGTTTGTGGGTATTCAGCGAGATACTGTGGTCCGCCCCCGAAAACTCTGTTCTTTATGCGTAATAATCTCGTTTATTTTGTCTTCAAGTAGGATCGCCGCTAATTGACCGGGAGAAGCCGGTTCCCCTTCTTTACGCATAAATTTTGATGTGTCCTGAAGAAAATGCCAATATTTTTTCTGAAAAGGAACCTGTCTACGTATTCCCCATTTGGAGTCAGTAGGTCTTCCCCCGCTTGAGGATAAACGATTTTCGACCTTCTCGCGTAAATGCAATAATGATAATGGCCCGTTTATAGAATGTCCTTTTAAATCGATTACCACGTCAGCTCCCAATGCCTTCGCTATGTTTGCTGTCTTTAACTTATTCATTTGAATCTCCCTCAGATTTATCAAATTTCGTAATTCCATAATAGCTACTGTTGATAACTACCCCAACTTCGCCCTGATTGGATTCGCAACCAAATTTATGAAGAAATTTCCTTAATATTGTTATAGATTTCTCAGTCAACAATTCGGGATCAACGTACGAAATAATCATCACGGTATCTTCAAATAGTAATTCCCCGCCCACTTCATCATTTCGCCATACACCTCTTCCCGGAGGAAATGCTGTTGCTCCTCGAAATAGAACACCTATAGTAGTTAGAGTGGTATCTACCCAATATCTCTGATTAATCGGTTTCCCATTTTTATCCAGATTCGGGATAAATAAAACAATCTGGGAAGATGCTACCGGATATGTCGAACCCAAATTATTTTCAATTGATTTCATTTTCTAAATGCAATATATAACTTTTGGTATCATAAGTCAAGGGCAAAGGTAGATAATAAAGGGAGATAATAATACCCTTGAGACATCAAAACAAAACAACTATGAGTTGGATTAGAAATTGGGGAACAGTGATTTGATAGCTATTGAACTTACATTCCCCGTGGCTAAATATTGGTGGGATGACCTTATGTGTCAGGCATATCCAGTGATTATTTTCTGATCTGCTGGATTATTTTTGGGATGGCTTGCAGTGCCTCTTTGAGCTTTGCCGGGTCTTTGCCGCCGGCTTGGGCCAGGTCGGGGCGGCCGCCGCCGCTGCCGCCGACTATTCGGGCCGCTTCTTTTACTATATCTCCGGCATGGTAACCCCGCTTGATTAGATCGGGTGTGACGGATGCGATCAGATGGACTTTCTTCCCGGATACGGTCCCGAGGACGGCGATGCCGGAGCCAAGTGTCTTTTTTAGTTCATCGGCGCTCACGCGAAGTGTGTTCATATCCACCCCGGGCAATTCCGCTACTAGGAGTTTAAAGCCAGAGATCTCCACGGCGTTCTCGATCAACCCGGCCAGGTTATCACCCGCCTGCTTCCTCAGTGATTCTTTCTTTTCATTCTCAAGAGATTTGATCTCTTCTTCCATCTTCTTCAATCGTGCCGGGAGTTCTTGTGGAGTTGTCTTTAGTTGTCCGGAGAGAGCCCGAATAATCTCCCGGGTCTCCGCCGACTTCCGATAAGCCTTCTCCCCGCAAACAGCTTCAATCCGGCGTACTCCGGCCGCGACCGAACTTTCACTCATGATGGTAAAGAGGCCGATCTCTCCGGTTCCGCCTACATGAGTTCCCCCGCAGAGTTCCCGGCTGTAACCTCCGATATCCACCATCCGGACCCATTCCCCGTATTTATCTCCAAAGAAGGCAAGGGCGCCCTGATTTTTAGCGTCTCTCAAGGAGAGCTGGAAGGTCTTGACCGGATCGTTGGCGATAGTCAGTCTGTTTACCCGGGCTTCCACTTCTTTTAGTTCATCCGGGGTGAGAGACTGATAGTGGCTGAAGTCAAAGCGGAAATAGTCTGGTCCGACAAAAGAACCGGCCTGAGAGATATGTTCACCGACAACTTCCCGGAGAGCCTGCTGAAGGAGATGGGTGGCGGAGTGATGACGCTCAATCGCCTTTCTCCGATCCCGATCGACCAGAGCTTCAACCTTATCTCCGGCAGAAATGCTGCCGGAGATAATTATTCCGCGGTGGATTATCACGCCTTCCCGCGGTGAAAATGTATTGTTAACACGCATTTTTCCGTCTGATGATTGTATGATACCTGTATCTCCTACCTGTCCGCCCGCCTCAGAATAAAATGGGGTCTCGGCGAGAATGAGATCGATCTCTTCCTCTTCTTTCGCCGAATCGACCTTGTCACCATCCCGGATGACTGCCCGCACCACGGTCCGGAGAGCAGTCTTTCCGTATCCGGAGAAGACGGAGGGAGGACCTCCTTGAACCAGAAGCTGATAGATCGGCAGTACTTCTTTCTCCGCCAGTCCCTTCCAGGCCTGGCGTCCACGTTCCCGCTGTTCTGCCATGGCTTTATGAAAGGCATCCCAGTTAATTGCAAAGCCTTCCTCTACCGCGATTTCCTCGGTTAGTTCCGGAGGGAAACCATAAGTATCGGAAAGTTTAAAGACTTCATCACCCGGGATCATTTTCTCTCTTTTATTTTTCAGGTTATCTATAATTTCGTCCAGCTTTACAAGTCCCTGGGTCAGGGTATCGCCGAACCTTTCTTCTTCCGCCCGGATAATACGGCTGACATGTTCCCGGGCTTCCAGAAGTTCCGGATAGGGGTCTTTCATCACTTCTACTACCGAAGGAACCAACTGGAAGAGGAAAGGATCAGCCATCCCTAATTTACGGCCGAAGCGTGCGGCACGGCGTAAGAGGCGGCGTATTACATATCCCCTCCCCTCGTTTGCAGGGAGGACATTCTCAGAGAGGGCAAATGTCAGGGCCCGGATATGATCGGCTATGACATGACAGGGTTCCCGATTAGCCGGATCCGCGGCCGCCGGCAATATTTCTGTCAGGGCTGTAATAATCGGGAGAAAGAGGTCAGTACCATAGTTGCTGACTGCTCCCTGGGACAATAGGGCCAGACGTTCCAGCCCCATTCCGGTATCTATCCCCCGCCGGGCCAGCTTATCGCGTTCCCCCGACTCATCCTGATAGAACTGTGGAAATACCAGATTCCAGAACTCGAAATAGCGTTCACAGTCACAGCCGGGGCGGCAGTCCGGACGGCCGCATCCGAACTCCGGGCCCCGGTCGAAGTAGATCTCCGAACAGGGACCGCAGGGGCCTGAGGAACCGGCCGGACCCCAGAAATTATCTTTCTTCCCCAATCGGACAATCTTATCCACGGGAATACCGATCATCTTCTGCCAGAGTTCATGAGCCTCATCATCATCCTGAAAGATAGTGACCCAGAGCTGTTCCTTCTCCAACCCCATAACGTCGATTACAAACTCCCAGGCCCAGGCGATGGCCTCCTTTTTGAAGTAATCACCAAAGGAGAAGTTGCCGAGCATCTCGAAGAAGCTGTGGTGTCTGAGAGTTCGCCCCACGTTCTCCAGGTCGCTGTCTTTCCCCCCCACGCGGAGGCATTTCTGGCAACTGGCCGCCCGGGAGAACTCGAGCGGCGCGTCGGTCCATAGGGGTTTGAACTGAACCATCCCGGCGGATGTGAACATCAAGGTAGGGTCGGCGGCTGGGATGATACCGGCACTGGGCCGGACTGAATGTCCCCGCTCGGCAAAATATTCGAGAAATGTTTTTCTGATTTCATTCGATTTCATATTAGAACTTGCTCCATTACTAAGAACATAGCGCCTTCGGCGCAACGTTCTAAAGTGCCTTAAGTGCCTTAAGTGCCTAAAGTGCGCTTAAGTGCCTAAAGTTAAATGATTCGCCTCGCCAACGAAGCTGCGCATTAAATTGTTTAATTTTTTAACAGTTATTGAAATTCTGAATCAGGTTTTAATACTTCCTCCAGACATTTCCAGATCATGTCGGGGGAGAATCCTCGGCGGGCCAGGTAGGCGAAGAGTTTTTCGCGGGCCTTCTCGGGGTCTTCACTGCGGTAACGCCGAGCCTGTTTCTCCGCCAGACTCATCGCCGCTTCTAACTCCTGTTCCGGAGTTAACTCTTCTTCGATTACCTGCTGGATCACTTCCTCCTCAATTCCCTTCTCCCGCAGTTCCCGGCTGATCAGCCAGGCGGAGCGGGGTTTAAATTGAATCCGGGAACGGGCCCAGAGACGGGCGAACTTCCCGTCATCCAGAAGGTCCAGTTCCAGAAGTCTCTTGATGACTGCATCAATGGTTGGTGGGGAGTAGTGTTTTCCCAGGAGGCGCCCTTCAAGCTCCTTGATGGACCGTTCCCGGTAGTTCAGGAGGCGGAGGGCACTTTCCCAGGCTTTGCGGTATTCTTTGGTTTTTTTCATTGGCAGGGGGGGTGGTCGAGATAGTCAGACGAGTCGGACTGGTCAGACGAGTCGGACTGTTCCGTGCCTGGTTACTGCTTACTACTTCCCCTCTTTTTCTTCCTTGAGTTTCTTTTTGATATCAACTGTAATCTGATCAGTCAGCTTCTTATCCTCTTTCAGGAGTGCCCGGGCTTTCTCCCGGCCCCGGCCCAGACTGGCTCCCTGGTAACTGAGGAAACTTCCCTTCTTCTCAATCACTCCGGTAGATATTCCCAGATCAAGGATGGAGCCGGTCCAGGAGATCCCCTCATCATACATGATGTCGAATTCCGAGGTCCGGAAGGGCGGTGCGACCTTGTTCTTTACGACCGTGGCCTTGGTTCGGCTTCCGATCGCCTCACCGGCGCTGTCCTTGACATAGGCGATTCTTCTCATATTAATCCGTACCGAGGCATAAAATTTCAAGGCCCGGCCGCCCGGCGTGGTTTCGGGATTTCCAAACCTCACGCCGATCTTCATCCGGATCTGATTGATGAAGACACAGCAGGTCTTGGACTTGCTGATCGCCGAGGTCAGTTTCCGGAGGGCCTGGGACATCATCCGGGCCTGGAGCCCGACATGGGTGTCTCCGATCTCCCCTTCTATCTCAGCCCGCGGCACCAGCGCGGCCACGGAATCAACCACGATCAGATCGACGGCATTGCTCCGGACCAAAGTCTCAGCGATATTCAGGGCGGCTTCTCCGGAGTCCGGCTGGGATATCAGAAGTTCATCGAGATCAACCCCGATTACTTTCGTGTAGGATGGATCGATCGCGTGTTCAACATCAATGTAGGCTGCCACTCCTCCGCTTTTCTGCACATTCGCTACCGCCTGCAAAGCCAGGGTTGTCTTCCCGGAAGCTTCCGATCCATAGATCTCCACCACTCTGCCCCGGGGAAGGCCGCCAATACCCAGGGCAATATCCAGAGTAAGGGCACCGGTCGAGATATGGCCGATCTTGATATCGGCTGCCTGCTTCCCCAGCTGCATGATAGTCCCCTTTCCGTACTGTTTCTCAACCTGTTCCAGTGCCAGGCTGAGGGCTTTCTTTTTGCCTTCGGCCATTTTTTCTTCTTTGGTCTTCGTTTCTTTTGTCATCTTCTCCCTCCTTTTAAGTTTTCATTAGATAAGGTTAGAGCAGTGTCAAATAATTTCGGGCTAACTCTGAATCCTACCCGGCATAATTCATCCAGGACAGATGATACCTGATTTATCATTTTTCGGCGTTTGGCAAGCAAAATAATACCAATGGTACCTAAAACTTTAATCCCCATTGAAAACGCACAATTTCTTGCCGCTCGATCATCAATAATAACTCCGTATTTAGAATTCTCATAAGCCATTGAGATTACTTCTGATTCTCCGCGTCCTAGATCCCATGCCATGATAATAGGATTAATTCTGCCAACCTCCTGTATCCATTTATTCCCATAATCGCGCAACCATATTCTAGCAGGATCATCTTCGGTACCGTGTTCGATTTCTTCAGCGACCCCAGATGGGATGATGACCTCACCAAATAAATCACTGAATAATTGGATCTGTCCGACTTTCGCCAAAGCAATAAGGGGGGAGCTATTTACTATCCATTCCCGATTCATACTCCACCTCCCTCTTGAGTTCCTCTTCGGATACTTGAAAAGGAGACACCTGAAAACGATTTAATAGTTCTAGAAATCCTTGGCGACTTATTCCAGCAATTTCAGATGCCTTCGATTGAGAAAGGATACCCATTTCATACCATTTGACTATAGCTGCCTGTTTCATTTCATTGGCAAAATTCTCTGGACTGCTTTTTAGAACCGAGAATGTACTTTCAGGGAAATCCATAGTTATCTGTACAGTCATATTATCTCTCCCTTATTTTTGTGTTTGGATAGGGTCTGATAAATAGCGCCCTTAGATGTAAGGATACTTTTTTGCAATAATAGCATATTGATTTTCAGCAAGCGAGTTGAATCGCCTGATCGGATGAGCTTTTCTTTCTCTTCCCGGAGCAATTTTCTTAATTGGGCGATTCCGGAACCGGTCTTAATGCGGCCCAGTGTCAGGTGGGGGGTATATCCTCTCTTCTCCGACTTGAATCCCAGCCGGGTAAATTCTCCACTCAGATCATCAGCCAAACCGGATAACTGATCGCTCCCTTCTGTTACTCCGAGCCAGATAACTTTGGGTCTCCTGGGATTGGGGAATATACCCAGGCCGCTGAATTTACAGGTTATCGGCAGATGGCGGGATATGATCCGATTCAATATATCCTGAATATCCGGTATTATTGCCTCTTCCACGTCCCCAAGAAATTTGAGAGTGAGATGGAGGTTCTCCGGAGGAACCCATCTTACCCCGGGGATCTGGACAGATAGAGAAGATGAAATTTCTCCTATTTCCGCTTTTAATTCTCCGGGAAGACTGACAGCTACAAATACTCGTATTTTCACTATTTAGCTCCACGACTTTTGTCAGAACGATTACTTCCCCCGCCTCGGCCCCTCTAATTTAACAGACGAATTGAATGTGATTGAATAGGATTGGCCCCAACCTTGGCCTCTTTTATGTCATTGTTAGTCTTAAATTCCTTTTTATGTGCTATAACTTTTATATAGACCCTTGTTTTCTTGCACTCTCCCGAAGTATTAATTGGGGTAGAATACTCAGAACTATTTAAGCGCTTGAATTATCAGTTCCAATGCGGTTTTAGCTGCCTGGATTTTTATCTCGCGCCGATTACCGGGAAAAACAAATCTCTCCACCACATTTGCCTGAGGAGTGATAACCGCGATATATACCAGTCCGACCGGTTTCTCCTGGCTTCCGCCGCCGGGCCCGGCAATTCCGGTAATCGCTACTCCTGCCGAGCTCCCCAGAATGTCTCGTATGCCGAGGCTCATCAACAAAGCCACCTCCGAACTGACTGCTCCGCTTTTCCTGAGCATCTCGGATGATACCTTGAGCAGATCTAATTTAACCTGGTTTGAATAAGCAATAACGCCTCCGAGAAAAAACTTCGAACTTCCGGGGAGATCAGTAATTATATCGCTTAACAGCCCGCCAGTGCAGGATTCTGCAACCGCCAGTGTCCAATTCTTTTTATTAAAGATATTTCCTATTTTCTGAAGTAATAATTGCATCGAGTTCTCCTCCCCAAATTTAATAATATATGCTACATTATTAATAGTCGGAGAAAGTAGTATTTTATTCTACTTTTTTTATTTTTTCCAAAAATAAAAAAAGTAAACCCCATAAAGGAGATAAATCATGAAGAGTGTTATTACCTTCATCTGTGGTGTAATTATTTTTATATTTTTTGGAGCAATACCTATCCAGGCCCAGCAGAATCCGGGAGATGTCTGGGTGGAACCTCACCCTTTGTCGAACGGGACGGCTATCCCGGGGTACTGGCGTCCTCCATTTAAGATGGGCTTTTATTGGGTGGAGGGCAGAGATGATGATCATGGCAACTGGATTCCGGGACATTGGAATCCGGTACCAGGTTCAAACTCCAACTCCAACTCCAATCAGGTCTGGGCTCCCGGTTACTATAATGGAGTAATCTGGGTGGAGGGGTTCTGGCGGCCGGGGAGACGGGACGGTTATATCTGGAACGATCCCTGCTGGAGAAACAATAGATGGAATGGTGGTCACTGGAGGAGGTATGAGGGAGGGCAGCCGTGGAAGCAGAGGTATCCCAGGCCATAATAATTAAGAGCTGAACGTTCAACTTCCAACTTCGAATTACAGGAATTGAATATCCAATATCCAACAAGGAATATCCAATGAAGAAGGCAATCGAGGATACATAGCGTTTCCCTCCTTGGAAATTGGATATTTCTTGTTGGATATTGGATATTTAAAAAAGCGAGTAGGTTGGGGAAAAACGAAAGTTCGTAATTTGCGGTTACAAAACCTCATCGATCCAGGCTCCACCCAACAGTATGTCCTCCCGGTAAAAGACCACTGCCTGACCAGGGGTGATGGCTTCCTGTTGGCTGGTAAATTTTATCTGAACTTTATTATCCGGGAGAGGAGTTACCAGGGCATCAGCTTCGGGATGGGTATAACGAATCTTGGCTTTTACCTGAATTGGTTTATCCGGGGGGGAGATGGAGAGCCAGTTCGGCCTGACCGCCAATAATCGGTTTGATACCAGGTCGTCTTTATCTCCTACTACCACTTCATTTGTCTCCGGTTTGATCCGGAGGACATAGATCGGACCTTTTTTCCCGGAGGCGGAACTCAATCCTTTTCGCTGGCCCACGGTATAATATTGATATCCCGGGTGTTCTCCTAATTTATCTCCGTTAAGATCCACGATATCTCCGGGGGAATCCGGTTGAACCAATCTATCTTTTAGGAATCGCTTCAAACCGGAACGGGAGAGAAAGCAGGCTTCTTGGCTTACAGGTTGAGGTTCAAATCCCGGCAGTAACTTTTTCGGCAGAGTCCTAATCTGATCGAGCATGAGTTCTCCCAGCGGAAAAGTGAGAAAATTAAGTTGTTCAGGTGTCAGCTCAAAGAGGAAATACGACTCATCTTTGCTGGGATCGATCGGTCTCTTGAGCAGGAGACGTTTATTCCGGATTACCCTGGCATAGTGACCGCTGGCCACAAGATCACACCCGTCTCCGCGTGCGGTATCGAGGAGAACTCCGAATTTAAAGAGGCGGTTGCATAATACGCAGGGATTAGGGGTCTTCCCCGCCCGATAGGAAGATACCAGGGCATCCATAATCTCACGCCGAAAATCGTCCCGGGCATCTATCACATTTAACCTGATATCCAGCAGATCACATAATTGCCGAATGGTTGTCAGTTGATCTTCGATCGGGCGGGAGGAGTATTCATCGGGGCAGAGAAGAAGGTGATACCCCTCAACCTGGTGCCCGTCCCGGGCCAGGAGGGCTGCTACCAAACTACTGTCTTTTCCGCCGCTTAGCGCTACTCCAATCTTCATAATATTATTGCCACAAAGACACTAAGACATAAAGAAGAGTAAAATAAGCGACTGCGCCATTGCTTTTATGTTTTGAACAACGACTATAATAATTTGTTTGAAACAATATAAACATTGGAAATCTGACGGCAGCGCACCTTAAAAGGTGCGGCTACCATTGAAATCCAACAAACTCGATTTTTCCGGGCAGCTTCTGAACTTATTCACCTTTTTTATATCCTCTTAATTTCCTTAGTGTCTTCGTGCCTTGGTGGCGATATTTTTTCAGCGATTAGATATAATCCACGGAGAGTTAAGAATGGATCGATATTTTCGATCAAGGTGGAGCGGGATAAGATTAATGAAGAGTTCCCGCCGGTAGCTACTAGTTTGGTCTCATTGCCCCAGTGTAATTCTTTTTTTAGTTCCCGGATTATCCTCTCGACCAGCCCCAGGGTTCCCCAGAAGACCCCCGAGCGGATCGAGGCCACGGTATCCCGACCCAGAACTGTTTCGGGGAGTGATATCTTCACTTCCGGGAGAAGTGCTGCCTTGCTGAATAAAGCCTGGGTTGATATCTTGAGACCGGGAGCGATCACTCCGCCCAGGTATTCGAAATCCTTAGAAACAACATCAAAAGTAATCGCGGTTCCGAAATCAACCACGATAACCGGCCCTCCGTAAATGTGATAAGCTCCAACCGCATTGGCGATTCGATCGCCTCCCACCTGCTCCGGTTGACTACAAAAAATTTTCAGACCGGTGGGGGTCCGGGCATTCAGAACCAGGCAGTCAAGCCCCAGCACTTTTCGACAGCTGGAAAGAATCGCATCGGTCTGAGAGGGAACCACGGAAGAGAGGATGGCTGTATCCACCCGGCCCCGTTCCCGGAGGGTGGTTAGCCGGGCCGAAAATGATTCGGGATCAAAGGCGGACGACCAGTCTTTTGTCAGCGACGCGCCTTCCCAGATGCCGGCGGTTAAGGCGGTATTCCCCAGATCCAGAGTAAGTAATTTTTTCTCCGGCATTATGTTGTCTTCAGATCTTTTTGTGTTCGTGGTTAATCTTTAGATTGCTGCAACACCCACAATATTTCAATCATTCTAATTAAAATCTACTCCATCTCGGAGTATTCCAGCTCCAGCGCGATGTCGGCGGCGGGGGGGGAGTGGGTGAGACATCCCAGGGACATAGACTCAATTCTGGTGGAGGCTATGGTTGAGATTGATTCCAGATTGATTCCTCCGGAAGCTTCCAGCCGGGTTTTCGTTCCCCCCAGGCGCACAGCTTGAGCCAGTTCTTCCGGAGAAAAGTTATCGAGCAGGACCGCCTCCGCTTCCGCCTCCAGCGCTTCATTCAGCTCATCTATTGTTTCGACTTCAATCTCCACCGCCTTTTCCGGGAACGCGGCTCGGCTCATCATAATCGCCCGTTTAATCTTGCCGGGACCTTTCCCCGCGACCAAAGCCAGGTGGTTGTCCTTTATGAGGATGGAGTCGTAAAGTCCGAAACGATGGTTCTCCCCTCCCCCCATCAGAACGGCGTATTTCTGTAGTTTTCTAAAGCCGGGGATTGTCTTCCGGGTGTCCAGAATAATCGTTTTGCCATTCTTCACTTTATCAATGAATCGGGCGGTATGAGTAGCGATCCCGCAGAGATGCTGAATAAAATTCAGCGCGGTTCTCTCTCCGGTCAGAATTGTCCGGGCCCGGCCCTCAACCCGAATTAATATCGTCCCTTCCTCCACCATATCACCTTCATCTACTTCGATATGGCAGTCTATCTCCGGATCCAGAGCGGTAAAAACCATATCCGCCAGAGGAAGGCCTGCTACCGCCAGTCTCTGGCGAGCTACTATAACGGCCCGGGCTCTTTCTTCCTTCGGGATTAGAGCGTTGGTAGTAATATCTCCCGCGCCAACATCTTCAGATAATGCTTGCTGTACCAGATTATGAAATACTGAAAAGTCCATATAATTTGGGGATTAGGGATTGGGGAATAGGGATTGGTTTATCTGATTCCTATGAAATATTGTCTATCTGATAGTTTTATGTTTTGAAGAACAAACTAATATATAGCATATCTGAGATGTTTGTTCAATGCTTGCAAACCCTTATTTTTGCGTAGCAAAAATAAGATTGGATAGTATCTTTTTCAGGGTTGATACTTCCCGGGTTAGTTCATCAAGCTGTGATCTATTCTTCTCCTGTACCGCCGGAGGTGCCTTGGAGAGAAAATCGGGATTTTGAAGGCGTGCCCGCACTCCCTTCAACGCCCCGGCGGCTTTTGCCAGCTTCTTCTCAAAGCGTGCCCGCTCGACCTCCGGATCTATAATTCCCTCCAGGGGCATATAGATTTCACAAGAAGAGACCAATGATGATGGAACGGTTTTTTCCGGCTGATAACTTCCATCAACTTTGATGACAGAGTTTCTCAGCAGAGCACCCATACTCTCAATCTCTACGGATAATGATTTTGCATCCATCTTATCTCCCGGCTTGACAATAAATATTACCTTCTGAGTAACCGGCAGTTCATATTCCTTGCGTAGATTACGGGCGGCGCTAATTAAGGCGTACTTAAGCTCGGAGATCTCCCTGATCTCCGGGAAGATCAGATCTCTCTCCGGTTGAGGCCAGGGGCCAAGGATAAGCAGCGATTTTTGCCCTAACTGTCTCCAGATCTCTTCCGTTATAAACGGCATAAATGGATGGAGGAGTTTAAGCGTGGAAGTTAAAACTTCCAGAAGAACACCTCGAACTACGGATTTTCTCTCCACGCTATCAGCTCGGATGTAGTACTTCGCGCTCTCCAGATATCGATCACAGAAATGATGCCAGAAAAAGTCATAGATGCTGAGGGCGGCATCATTAAAATGAAAGCGCTTGAGAAACTTTTGGCATTCTTCTATGGTCTCTTCCATCTGATCAAGGATATAGCGGTCATCCAGAGAAAGAAGTTCCGGTGCGACGCGCGGGTCCGTGGTCTCACCCCCTTCCAGTTGAGTTGCCACGAAACGGGAGGCATTCCAGATCTTATTGGCAAAGTTTCTCCCCAGTTCACACATCGAATTGGAATAATGGACATCCTGACCGATGGGAGAAAACCGGGCAATGGTAAAGCGAAGAGCGTCAGCTCCGTATTCTTCAATTACATCCAGAGGGTCGGGTGAGTTGCCCAGGGACTTACTCATCTTCCTGCCTTTCATATCCCGGATAATCCCCGTGAAGTAAACCTTGCTGAAGGGGATATCATCCATAAACTCCAACCCCGCCATGATCATCCGGGCTACCCAGAAGAAGATAATATCCGGACCGGTGACCAGGTCGGAGGTCGGATAGAAAGCCCGGAGATCGTCTGTCTTCTCGGGCCAACCCAGGGTAGAGAATGGCCAGAGCCAGGAAGAGAACCAGGTATCGAGCACGTCTTCATCCTGTTCCCATCCTTCTCCGGAAGGCCGCTCTTCCCCGACATAGATCTCTTCTCCCCGATACCAGGCCGGTATCCGGTGTCCCCACCAGAGCTGCCGGCTGATGCACCAATCCCGGATATTCTCCATCCAGTGCTGATAGACTTTATTCCAGCGTTCCGGATAAAACGATATCTTTCCTTCCTGAACCGCCCGGAGAGCGGGTTCGGCCAGGGGCTTCATTCTGACGAACCACTGGACGGAATGGTAAGGTTCTATTATTGTCCGGCAGCGATAGCACTCTCCCACCGCATGAGTATGTTCTTCAACCTTCTCCAGAAGATCGTGGTCTTTCAGCAGAGAAATAAGTTTTTCGCGGCAGTCAAACCGGTCCAACCCAACAAATTCCGGTCCGGCATTCTCATTCATTCGGGCCGAAGTATCCATAACGACTATTCGGGGGAGATCGTGCCTCTCCCCGATCAGGAAGTCATTAGGATCATGGGCTGGAGTGACCTTGACCGCGCCGGTCCCGAAAGTGGGATCGACGAACTTATCACTGATTATCGGAATCTCCCGTTCGACAAATGGCAGAATGATTGTCTGCCCGATCAGGTCTTGATAGCGTTCGTCATCGGGATTAACCGCGACAGCGGTATCTCCCAGCATAGTCTCAGGCCTGGTGGTGGCGACCGTTACAAAGCGATCGGAATCTTTTATCGGATACCTGATATACCAGAGGGATCCCTCTTTTTCATCATGTTCCACCTCCTCATCGGAGAGCGCGGTATGGCAGCGGGGACACCAGTTGACCAGGTAAGTCCCCCGATAGATGAGCCCTTTCCGGTAGAGGCTGATAAAGACTTTTTGAACGGCCCGGGAAAGACCGGAGTCGAGTGTAAATCTCTCTCTGGTCCAGTCACAGGAGCAGCCGAGTTTTTTCAGCTGAGTGATTATCGTCCCGCCATATTTATCTTTCCAGTCCCAGACCTTCCGGACAAACTCTTCCCTTCCCAGGTCATGGCGGCTGATCCCATCCCCAGCCAATTTCTTCTCCACCACATTCTGAGTGGCAATGCCGGCATGATCGGTACCGGGAAGCCAGAGCGCCTCCCGACCTTGCATCCGCTGCCAGCGGATGAGAATATCCTGGAGGGTATTATTGAGGACATGCCCCATAGTCAGGATACCGGTAACATTTGGAGGAGGAATTACGATAACATAGGGGTCGGCTCCGGCTGGGTCGGCCGTAAAACAATTATTCTCCTCCCAGAGGTCCCAGATCGAATTCTCCACTATTTTGGGATCGTAACGGGGCGGCCAGATGGTGGTATTTTTATTTTCTGTCATTAGTAATTATCCGTCGGATCGGTCAGATCCGACGGATCTGAAGGGGGTTTTCGCCTGTCCCGGTTTTTTTCGTTCGACGTTGGAAGTTGAACGCCGTGCCCGCCGTAGCTTTAGTGAAGGTTGGTTCGATGTTCGATGTTCATTCTTTACTTATCTTTCAGAAGTTTATAGTCCACACTATCAACCAGCGCCTGCCAGCTGGCTTCAATAATATTCTCGGAGACTCCCACCGTTCCCCAGATGTCATCTCCGTCCCGGGTTTGTATCAATACCCGAACCTTGGCCGCGGTCCCAGCCGCGGCATCCAGAGCCCGAACTTTAAAGTCGGCCAGGTGTATATCTTTTATCCGGGGATAGAACCGGAGGAGCACCTTCCGCAGAGCATTATCGAGCGCGTTTACCGGGCCCTCTCCTTCTCCGGCGGAGAGTTCACTTACCCCTCCCACCTTAATCTTAATCGTAGCCTCCGAGACAGGGGGATCATTTTTGCGCTTTTCCACAATAACCCGGAACCCTTCCAGTTCAAAAAAGTTCTTGTGTTTTCCGGTAGCCTTCTGAATTAAAATCTTGAATGACGCGTCAGCCCCCTCAAATTCATACCCCTCTTCACCTAATCGTTTCAATTCATCCAGGATATTTTTGGTCTCCGGGGTTTCCTTGCCTAGATCCAGCCCGAATTCAATTGCTTTCAGGATCACATTACTTTTCCCGGAGAGCTCCGATACCAGAATTCGTCGGTGAGTTCCTACAAGGGTTGGATCGATATGTTCAAAACTCCGGGGATTTTTACGGACCGCGTCAACGTGCATTCCACCTTTATGGGCAAATGAGCTTGATCCGACAAAAGGCGCACGGGGATTCGGGGTGATATTGGCCATCTCATCGATAAAACGTGAGGTCTGTTCCATCGTCTTAAGCTGATTTAGCGACAGGCAGGGAATCTTCATCTTGAGAACCAGATTGGGGATGATTGTGCAGAGGTTCGCGTTCCCGGTCCGTTCACCATAACCATTGATCGTTCCCTGGACCATTATCGCGCCGGATCGTACCGCCGCCAGGGAATTGGCTACGGCTAACCCCCCGTCATTATGAGCATGAATTCCCAGAGGAACGGAGAAACCCCTTCTGACTTCTTCGGTAATGGCGGTAATCTCTTCCGGAAGGCACCCGCCGTTGGTATCGCAGAGAGCCAAGAAATCCGCTCCTCCATCCACCGCGGCCTGCAGAGTCGCCAGAGCATAGCGGGGATCATCCTTATAGGCATCGAAAAAATGCTCCGCGTCATATATCATCTCCTTGCCTTTTTCCTTAAGATATCCCACGGTCTCTCTGATCATGGCCAGATTGGTATCCGGTGATACTCTGAGGACATCGGTGACATGAAGGAGCCAGCTCTTCCCGAAGATAGCGATGGCTGGCGTTTCGGCCTCCAGCAGAGAGATGACATTTTCATCATTCTCAACCTGTCTCCGGGCTCTTCTGGTACTTCCAAAAGCGACAATCCGTGATTGTTTCAGCCGCCAATGACGAATCTCATGGAAGAATGCCATATCCTTGGGATTGGAACTGGGCCATCCTCCCTCAATATACTCAATCCCGAGTTGATCGAGTTTCTCGGCAATACGCAGCTTATCCTGGAGAGAGAAACTGACTCCCTCCGCCTGGGAACCATCTCTCAGGGTGGTGTCATATAAGAGTATTTTATTCTTTGTGCTCATTGGATCATCCCGAGTTTAAATGGATTATTATTTGGAATTTGTGGCTTGTTTTTTGGAATTTCCTTCTTCTAGTCCTGATCCAATTCGAATGCCTTATGCAGCGCCCGGGCGGCGCGTTCTCCGTCATCGGATTGGACTATACAGGAGATTTTGATCTCGGAGGTGCTAATCATCATGATATTTATCTTTTCTTCCGCCAGGGCTTCAAACATGGTTGCCGCCACTCCCGGGTTGCTCTTCATTCCAACACCAACAATGGAAACTTTGGCAATCTCATCTTCCACGGTCACATCTCCTGCTCCTATCTCCCGTGAGATATCCCGCACCAGTCCCCGGGCTTTGGCCAGTTCCGGTCGCGGCACCGTGAAAGAGACATCGGTGAAGCCTTCAGCACTCACATTTTGGATAATCATATCAACATTAATATTTCCATCTGCGATAGTCTTGAAAATCCGGGCGGCTACTCCCGGGGTATCCGGGACCATGGTTAGCGTTAACTTAGCTTCTTCCTGATTGAAAGTAACTCCTCTGATAACAACCTTTTCCATGGACATAGTATCTGCCTCCTCGCTGACAAATGTTCCTTGAACTTCATTAAAACTGGACCGGACATGGAGGGTCACATTAAATTTCTTCGCGAACTCCACCGCCCGATTTTGAATAACTTTAGCCCCCAGACTGGCCAATTCCAGCATCTCATCATAGCTTATCTGATCAAGTTTAACGGCGGTCGGAACAATCCGTGGATCGGCGGTATATATACCGTCAACATCGGTAAATATCTCACAGACCTCCGCTTCCAATACGGCGGCCAAAGCAACAGCGGTGGTGTCCGACCCCCCCCTTCCCAGAGTGGTAATATCGTTCTGGAGATTATGACCTTGAAACCCGGCTACCACCACAATCTTATCTTCTTTGAGTGCTTGAAAAATCTTCTCAGGCGTTATCTTGAAGATCCGGGCCTTAGTATGACTATCGTCAGTTAATATCCCCACCTGAATCCCGGTAAGTGAAACAGCGTCAAATCCATCATGGTGGATCGCCATCGCCAGAAGAGCAGATGATATCTGTTCTCCAGTAGAGATCAACTGGTCCATCTCCCGTTCGGATGGCTCCGAATTGATATCCTGAGCCAGATTGATTAACTCATCCGTGGTCCCTCCCATTGCTGACACCACCACTACCAACCCTACTCCCGGTTCCTTGGCCCGACATATTCGCCGGGCGACGGTCTTGATCCGTTCTATATCTCCTACTGAAGTACCACCATATTTATGAACTATGATTTTCATAATTACACAACTCTTTTGAACCGCAGAGACGCAGAGAACGCAAAGAAAAAACAGAAGATATTATCAAAACTATTTTGTTCCGGTAGTGGGAGAAAGCTACCATCCAATTAATTATATAGGATAGTTTTTTTATCTTTCTCTGCGTTCTCTGCGTCTCTGCGGTGAAATTGTTTGAATTTGCGGTTTGGTTTATGCATGTAACAACAACGACATGAATTTATGGCCGGCCCTGGTCCGGTAACGACCATTCCGGGCTTCTTTTTCACTGTATGATTCCATCCGGTCCGCTTCAATTCCGCTTCCCCAGATGACAAAAGGGATTGGATCTGAATTATGTGTTCGGAGCGGGATGGGTGTGGCATGATCGGGCAGAATAGCAATCCGTAATTCAGGATATTGTTGTCGTGCCTCAATCAAAGGCGCCGCGATATCTTCATCTATCCGCTCAATCGCTTTCAACTTCTCGGTAATATTTCCGGCATGTCCGGCCTCATCCGGGGCTTCAACATGGAGATAGATCAAGTCATGATTTTTCAGACCGGAAATTGCAGCACGACCCTTTCCCTCATAATCGGTATCAAAATAGCCGGTAGCTCCCGGAACTTCAATGACATCAAGGCCGATAATCCGGGCAATCCCTGGAAGCAGATCAACTCCGGATATCAATGCCCCATTAATTCCAAATTTCTGCCTGAACGGTTCCATTTCAGGACGTTTCCCCTCTCCCCAGGGCCAGATCATATTGGCCGGGTTCTCGCCCAGATCGATCCGGATCTCATTTACTTCCTGGTCAGTCAGAAAAACCCGTGATTGAGTAATCAGATCATTTATAAATTGTGCACCTCGACCACGGGGGAGATACGGCTGATAGATCCGGTCGGTAATATCATGGGGCGGTGTAGTATAAAGAGAACCATGGCCTTCTTCCAGAAGCTGTTCTTTCACAACCAGGATATGGCGGTAGCTTTTCCCCGGATAAAATCGTATCCCTTTCCCGCCCAGCCGGTCTTCCAGCAGATTTATTAGAACACCGCTCTCCCGGGAAGAGATATGACCAGCGCTGTAATCAACCATCGTACTGTCGGCCACCGTAACCAGATTGCAGCGGAAAGCAATGTCATCATACTCCAGCGGAATATCGAGACTGGCGGCTTCCAGTGGCCCGCGGCCGGTATAACCCACGGATGGATTATATCCCATAATAGAGAGATTAGCGACATCGCTCCCCGGCTTCATCCCGGCTGGTACCGTCTTCAGTCTCCCCCCAGCCCCTTCCATCGCCAGTCGATCCAGGTTAGGAGTCCGGGCTGCTTCCAGTGGGGTTTTCCCCTTTAACTCTTCCAGGGGAAAATCAGCCATCCCATCGCCCAATATAATTACATACTTCATTAATTTAGCGCCTTTGGCGCTAAATTAGTCTTGAAACAAGACCAGGAAGAATATATCAAGTCAGCGCCAGAAATTATTTTAATATATTTTATCAGTACTTTTTTTGGGGAACTCACCTTATTATATTCCTGCCATGCCGGTTCAATGCGTACACATTATTATTTCTTGAGGAAAAATATACTAGTCTTCCACTCGTATCCGCAGAGGAGAGTTTTTGACCTCTGATAATTGGCTGATTTGCTTGAGGGCCTTCGCCATGGCCAGTTCCCCGGCTTTATGAGTCATCAGGATTACCGGGACAACACCCCTTTTCCGCCGACCACTCTGAATAACAGACGCGATACTAATATTACCGGAGCCTAATATATTAGCTATCTTTGCCAGGACTCCGGGCTGATCTACTGCCGGAATACGGATATAGTGGCGGCATTTGATCCCGCCCTTTGGCGCCAATTTGAGATCATTTTCAACCGATATCCTCCCTGGTACAATAAAATCTCCAGATAAGATATTTCTTCCTGCCTCTATCAGGTCAGCCCCTACCGCGCTGGCAGTAGGGCCTTCTCCCGCTCCCTTCCCCTGAAATATCTGCTGATCGCTATAGTGTCCCTCTACATAAATGGCGTTAAAGACTCCATTCACCGAGGAGAGAAGATGTCGGTGGCTTATCAGAGTAGGATGGACACGAAGATCAGCTCCGGCGCTTGTCTGCTTTCCGACAGCCAGGAGCTTAATCGTGAAACCCAAGCCCTTGGTATAGACAATATCTTCCGCGGAGATATTATTGATCCCCTCAACACTTATTTTCTCAAGGTCCGCCCAGCCGCCGAAGGCAAGAGAAGAGAGAAGAACCAGCTTATGCGCTGAATCAATACCATCCAGGTCCAGAGACGGATCTTTCTCCGCGTAGCCACTCTTCTGCGCTTCGCTGAGTGCCTCCTTAAGAGATATTCCATCCTCCGACATCCGGGAGAGGATATAATTGGTAGTACCATTAATAATCCCCAGGATGGAGGTTATCTTATTGGCCGCCAAGCCCTCCCGGATGACTTTTATAATCGGGATCCCCCCTCCTACGGATGCTTCAAAGAAGATCCCCCGGTTATTCTCTTCCGCTGCTTTGAATAATATCTTCCCGAATTCAGCCAGCAGCGCTTTGTTGGCCGTTACTACCTGCTTCCCTCCGCGGAGAGCCTGGAGAATAAATTCTCCCGACAGATTTGGATCGCCGGTGAGTTCAATCACTATATCAATCCCGGGATCATTCAGGATAAGGGATGGGTTCCGGGTAAGGATTGAGGGAGATACTTTTATCCCCCGGTCCCTTTTGATATCGAGGTCGGCAATACGGGAGATTACCAGCTGAGCGCCTAACCGTCGGGAGATGAGCCCGGAGTTTCTCCGGAGAAGTTTAACTAATCCCGTTCCAACGGTTCCCCAGCCGATTAAACCTATTTTGATTTTCTTCATTATAAATTAGCTCACTTCGTTCGCTACTTTATAGTTTTGAACAATGACTATCAATTTTTGTAACACTTTAGCGCTTTGAAATTATAAAGTTGCCAAGAACCTTGCACCTCGTAGTACTGGGCAATGGTGTTCACTGAAACCTTACTATTAAAATTTTATATTCGGAGTAGAACTCCCGACCTTCCCGAAAGCTTTTGGGACGTGCTAACCCAGCTGTGCTGCGCACCGAATAATAAACTCAATATATTTTCTACTCTTTTTTCTTTTTAGCTCATATTCTCTTTTTTGAGCTTCACTCTTAGTCTGGTATCTCTCCTGATAAACTAACTTCCATGGCCTTTTAGCTTTTGTTGATAATGAATATCCTGCATTGTGCCATTTCAGTCTCTTTTTTAAATCTCCCGTATGACCTATATAGTAAGTTCCATCTTTACAGCTATGTAGGATATACAGATAAAATATTTTCACATACTCTCCTGGAAAAATATTTTATTAGAATATTTAATCGGGGCGGGGAGATTCTCCGCCAGAGGCGGATGCGCCTTTGGCGCAGAACTCCCGGTCTTCCCGAAAGCTTTCGGGACGCACTAATACGCGGTTTCCCAAAAACTATTTTTTAATCGGGGCGGGGAGATTCGAACTCCCGACCTCCTGAACCCCATTCAGGCGCGCTAACCAGGCTGCGCTACGCCCCGATCAATAACTTAACTTAACTATTCCAACCTATATACCTGTTTATGTGCAAGAAAAATCCGGAAAAAAATGAGGTTTAGGGGTAACACTTTTCTCCCTGGTTTAAATTAATATCGTCTCCAGTCTAAAATCAGAATTACGTCTTATTTTTAGATTCTATTGACAT
>Ga0307991_1000630_pt1 | contig 25221 bp, 14 predicted proteins | sample EllFjometagen131_FD_203146 | JGI IMG/M metagenome (GOLD analysis project Ga0307991, IMG submission 203146) | Marine microbial communities from Ellis Fjord, Antarctic Ocean - #131 | ecosystem: Environmental > Aquatic > Marine > Unclassified | place: Southern Ocean | collected 2014-10-08 | reverse complement strand
AACGCATTAAACGCATATCTTCCAATCGGAAAAATATTGCAGATTGAGGTTGGCCCGTCACCGATTCTATAAAAGATGACTGTCCAAAAAATCATGCCTAAGAATCGTACTTTTCCCGAGGTCTGTAATTATAGGAACCAATTTATACCTCAACCGATTTCATTTTAAAGTAAAGGATATTGTTTAAAATATTATCACTTTAGGGGGCCAGTTCACCCCCGTTGTTGAAGGGAATGAGTTGTTCTCGAACCGTTTCCTTCCAATGGTTCAGAATTCTTTGCGATTGTTCTTTCGCTTTTGGGTGAATGGCATTGAAAATACCTCCATCAATCTGCTCGTTCTGTGTTATAAAATTGATTGATTTTTCTGCGTTTATAAAAACGTGTGGGCTGATATCCTTCCATTGTTCCGGAGTGAAGCCCCAATCCTTATTTTTGAGAATCTCTATGATAGTTGCTGACACCCCCACTCTACGGCAAGGTGCTGGTATATGGTTGTATTCTGAGATTTTATCCATGTCCCAATATTCTTCTCCGAATAAACGAAATAAAACATTTAATGCAAATCCAAACGTGTAAAATAAGTTATGCGGAGAGCCAAAAGCACAATTAAGTGCCATTCCAGAGTCATCATCTACGTTTGGTATCCAACCATTCAACTTTTTTTCCTTTTGGGAACCGATTGCATAACCTAAAGAAACTGAAACAGCTGAGCAATCAGCATCCATTTCAAGGGTTTGATAGGTAAGGCTTGAAATATTCTTAGGGGACGATCCGGAAATTTCTTCTATTATTGAATAAGAAGATAGAGACCTTATTAGGTCTACATGGCCATTTCTTAAGTGGGCCATTTCATGTGCTACTAAAAAGTTAAACGATATATCAATTAGTATCTTTGCATAAATACGCCTCACGGGATCGATTGGCTGATATAACTTATACGCACCATCTTGATTTAATTCTCTAACATCAGTAGGTATTTTATGAAGCAATGGGGGTGAAGATTCGACTTTCGAATTCCCAATTTGCGGCATAATTCCTGGATGGGCAAACATTCGGTAAAAAATATCATTGAGTATTAATAATGCCCCTTCTGTGACTCCTATAAAATGGTACTTATTAATAAGAGCGACGGCATTTATTTTCGGATTACAAATCCAGTCAAAGTGAACCGGTATCTTTTTCTTTGTTGCAGGTGTTTTAATAATTGCTTGGATTAAATTATCTGCAATATTTTTATATGTTAGGTATTGAGGAAAATCATGACTTTTTTGAAATCGTCCACCTAAATGTTTCATTTCTCGATTAAAAATATCATTAATCTCATGAAGCATTCTTTCCTTTGCTCCACTTCCGTGCCATGTTGAAACCTTTCCTTGTTTAGCAAACCAATTTAGAAATCTGCCATCACTACTGTCACCAGCCGCTAATCCATTCGCTGTAGCAACAGCAATACATTTATTGGTTAATAATTTAATTTCCTTTCCTTTTAAATACACCAGCCCTGTTGAGAAGATTGATTCCATACAATAATTGTAATCTGGTTTTAGAGGATGAATATTTGGAATTCTTTCGCAATTCAACTGAGATTCAAAAACGGAATTTAAACCGTTTGACCGTTTTTCTAAACCTTTCATAAAAAATGCTTTGTCTGAGATTGATAGGCTTCCACCTTCGCATAAATATGATATTATCGCGAATTGCTCTATTGATAGATATTCAGGTTCCCAGTCAATATCTGTTAAAGGGCGATCTAATTCTTCTTTGGGGTAGAACACTCCTTCGAAAGAACAAGCAGATTGACTATCCCCGCTGGTTCCACAGTACCTTAATTTTAAAAATTCGTTTGCATGTTCAAGTTTCCCATCAGTAAAGGATTCAAATAACATATTATATTTATAACATATCCGATACCATAATATGTTTAAAAAATAATAAATAGCATTATTAGGGTGCGACACAAGAAACGCCCAAGTCTTTTTTGGAATACATCTTAATCCATAGGGCATTCCTGTATATTTTACTATTGCCTTGCTCCCACAAACAATTAGGTTTGGAAATGAATATAGGGTGTTCTTCAAATTGGTATTCGAGCAAGACAGAAAATCAAGATAAGCCTGACGGAGATCGTATTCCGTCTTATGATCAAAATAGCTCCAAACTATTCTAAGAGGAAACGCTGTATCTGCTAGTATTGAGGAATAAACTGCTTGAGTTAAATCAGGTTTTTTAAGTTCATTCTGGGAGGGTACTTCTCTTCGTGCAATATACCGGAATGCGTTTGTCAGCATTTTGGGTTTATAATTATCATCTGCGCCTAAATTTTTTTTGGGTTTATCAAATACGCATACATCTATTACTGATTTAAGTTTAGTGAAAGAATTTTCTATTTCATTCGAGCATAGTTCTTTTGTAAACTCTATAACAGCGATTACATTGTTGATGTCATAGATTGCGCCATTGGTTAAAGGTATTTTCTTACCTTCTCCTTCCACAATCATACAGTCAAAATGTTTGCTAACCCGATTCTTTGAATTTGTAATTTTGCCACTCACCACTTGGATGTCAATACTTTTAAACACACTTTTTTCTCGAAGCTCTTTAGGAACCCCATTATACATACTATCAATTGACAGGTTATTGCCAATAGGCTCGATATCCTTGAAAGAATGAAGTCCCTTCTCCCTTATTGCCAATAAAAGGTCTAAGACAGTATTTATTCTCATATTCTCATATTCTCATATTCTCAGCATTCCTGGCTAATACTGTGAGGTCTCTGACAACATATTGAAAAATAGAACTATTCAGGCAATTTTATTGATTCTTAAACTGGCTTGCGAATATAAGATGACCTGAGATAACGTTCCCCTATCTTATATGAAATCTCTTACATTATTTGGTTTATCTATGTATCTTGCTAATGCATAACAATTATTCGACGGCCTAAGTGAAGCCTGAAAGACGTCTTTTAAGCAAACGGTTTGACGCAAATCTTTTAATCCTGCTTGATATTACGCTTTATACAAGAATGGAATACGGCTTTTTGGCTTGATATCACATTATTACTTTTCAAGCGTGTAGGAGCTATAAAACCAATCCGTATTTAAATTATCGAATTATTAACATAAATTTAGTTTTAGAACAATAGTGAAAAATTGGGAGTGCTACAGAATCTGCGACTAAAAATCTTTTGTTATGTCTACATTCAAAATAAATGCAAAAACCCATCATCGGAGGGCGGGTCCCATTGTGATGTGGCCCAGTGCTGATGGCTTCCGTGGGCTACGGGGGCAAACTGTTTGAGCGTATACATTCCAATAAATTTATCAACTTCGACCGGCAGGGAAGGCAGAAAGATCCCGGGCATTTCACTTTTTAAGCGAGTTTTTGCCCCCGCCGCGGAAAGCTGTCAGCACTGGGAAAACCGCAGCACAGGGTGGGTTCTTTTGTTACTTTTCTTGCCCATCAAGAAAAGTAAAAAGAAAAAAACCAGATTTCTACAGCAAAGTACAAAAGGTCACCATTCCCATAAGACTGGCAAGACGCATAAATCCTGAACAATGATACAAATTGTAGGGCGGGATTACATTGCCGGGTAAGAAACCCGACCTATATAGAAATAACTTGCTGATACAGAAGCGAAAAACGTCATTAAGTAACTTTTGACGATGCCATCTTACATAGGCTTTCAGATAATGATTTTGGGAAGGCAGCAGGGAGGGAATAATACATGATGCGTATATCCCCGACCGATAACGCACCCAAAATTTTTATCTGGAAGACTATGTTCGGGGGGAGACTTCTTCTTTAAGGAGACAACAGGCAATTTGATATTCCGGTGTGCCGTCATCTCGATAACTCAGATTTCCGGGCTGAACCAGCTTGTTCATCACGCACCCTTCGGGGATATCAAGTGAAAATAAATCCTGCTCATTAATTTTTTCTTTTTCAATTAATAGGTTATCTCTGATTTCAAAGCTATGCAGGGGATAATCTTCGCACAAAGGGCAGCGATAAACACGGCCATTGGGAAAAATAAAATAATTTTCCGCCACTAGGCCGGCACATTCAAATATTTCAGTACTTTTTAAAAACACTTTGGGGTAGGTCACTATAATACCAAGATCGGCTACCTGTTTCGCCACCGTCGGAATCAGCGACATCCAGGTGTTGCGATCTACCTGAAGCTGATCTTTTCCCGAATTCGCCGACTTTCCCCTCGACTTACCACGGATACCGATCACCTGAATGAAAAACCGGTCCACTCCCAGATGGCTTAAAAGGGCAGGCATCATGTGGAGCTCATGAATGTTTTCATTGCTTACCGTAAAGATCAGGCTGGTTTTAAACCCGCGTTTGACCGCATTTTGAATACCGGATACACACTGGTCATAACACCCGTTTCCCCGAATCTTATCATTGGTTTCCGCAGTCGCACCATCTAAGCTGAAACTTAAAAAATCAATATCATCGGGTTTGATTTTATTTAAAATATCATGAAACAGATACCCATTGGTATCAATGGTGATAGACGAATATCCCATCTTTCGGGCAGAAATCACAATCTTATCAAGATCAGGATGCAGGGTGGGTTCCCCGCCAAGAAGAATCAGGTTGGCATTGCGGGTTTTATTTACAAAGAGAGAAAGCCATGCACGGATAGTATCAATGGAAAGGGTATTGTTGCCGTGTTGATCGGGATTGATATAACAATGACGACACTTAAGATTGCAGTTGGTCAGGATATGAAAAAAAACATTAACGCTATGCTTTGAAAACGCGACTGTTTCACTCATGAATAATGATGCCTAAAAAACTAATAATTATACTTGTGACGACTCCCGTTGGGACTCCATGAACACCTGTGATTCGACTTTTGCCTTGATCAATTCATCATTAACAGCACGAAGCCGGATCGACATGTATTCCGAAAAAATCCGGTATAATAATAGTAAAAAATCAAGCCGCTCGTCTCTTTCTTCATTGCTGACCGTACTGAGACGGCCTTTTGCTGACGTGTCCACGCCCAGACACAGGGTTTTTCCATCCGCAAAAACCGTGGCAGAACGGGTGAGCCTGTCAATGACTCTCATTTCCCCAAATATCTCGCCGACCTGATCGATTCGACCGATCTCGATGCCGTTTTTCTTGATAATTAACCGACCGGAAAGCAAAAAATAAAGCCATGGATCATCATCACCTTCCTTGATGATAATCTCTCCATTTTCATATTCCCGTATTTTACTGAGCCGCAACAACTTTGCCAGATTCCGGGTCTCAAATTCCTTCAGCCCAGGGATACCCATAAGCCTTTGAATATTCTGAACATTATCCTTTAGGTATTTTGACTCGATCATTTATGCCCCCATACTCCGGAATAACAAGAAGATGCTTAGAAATTATTCTAAACATGTCTTAGACACATTATCGTTGAATATTACCGGATAACGACCATCAAAGCAAGCTTTACAAAAATTATTTTCAGGTGATTCACCACCGGTTGCGTCGAGCATACCCTGGAGACTCAGATAATGAAGGGAATCCAGATGAAGAAATTCTCTTAATTCTTCCACGGATTTTTCGGCGGCAATGAGTTCGCCCCGGGTGGAAAAATCAATACCATAATGGCACGGAAACCGATGGGGGGGACAACTGATCCGCATATGGACTTTCTTTACACCCAGCTTGCGAAGGGCTTTAACCCTTGTTTTGGCTGTGGTTCCCCGGATAATGGAATCTTCTATGATGATAATATCCTTACCCTTCAGCAACTCTTTGACCGGGTTCAGTTTCATGCGCACAGAAAAATCCCGCATACTCTGGGTCGGCTGAATAAATGTGCGGCCCACATAATGGTTTCGTATCATTCCGAGATCAAAGGGAATACCCGATTCTTCAGCATAACCGATAGCCGCGTAATTACCGGAGTCCGGAAACGGCATGACCAGGTCGGCATCCACCGGCGCTTCTTTTGCCAGCTGACGGCCGTGGGCCTTGCGGGTCAGATAGACATTATTCCCGGAAATCGTTGAATCCGGCCGCGCAAAATAAATCAGTTCAAAAATACAGCTGGATCTCTGCACCTCTTTGTGGGGGTGAATGCTTTTTACCCCATCATCGCTGATAATCACAATCTCGCCGGGATCCAGTTCCCGGACAAACTCTGCCTGAACCAGATCCAATGCGCAGGACTCAGACGCCAGCACATAATGATTATTGCTCAATTTTCCCAGACACAGAGGCCGAAATCCATTGGGATCTTTAATCCCAACGACTTCCCCCCGACTGGTCAGCAGAACAAAGGAGTACGCGCCTTTCAGGCGGGTTACGGCATTGACCAGGGCCTCTTCAAACCCGTGTTTCAGATTTTTTACAAACAAATGAAGAAAAATTTCACTGTCCGTGGTGGTCTGAAAAATCGACCCTTCCTCTTCCAGTTCTTTTTTCAGAATATGTGCGTTGACCAGGTTCCCATTATGGGCCACCCCATACGACTTACCACTATGAGTAATAACAAACGGCTGGGCATTAATCAGAATGGACTCCCCGGTTGTGGAATACCGCACATGCCCGATGGCACTGCATTCGCCTTTTAAAAACGCCAGCTGGTCATCATTAAATACGTCCGAAACAAGTCCCATGCCCTTATGATATGTAATACGTTCATCCCGTACAATGGCAATGCCGGCGCTTTCCTGCCCCCGATGCTGAAGGGCATAAAGTCCGAAATAAGTCAGCCGAGCGGCTTCGAAGTGATTGTGTATTCCGAAAACGCCACAGGCTTCTCTTGGTCTGTCGCTCAACTCCTGGTCAATATTCATAATATTCAAATCTCTTTTTTGTATGATCTTAATGATATAATTGGATCGCTTTTACGGACAGCGCTTTTTCCTTTATCGCGGCAATACCCGTACACATGGCCCTTGCACCGGCGATGGTCGTTGCATAGGGGATATTGTATTTTAATGCCGCACGGCGGATCAGGTACCCGTCCCGCCGGGTTTTATCACCGGTACCGGTATTGATCACAAATTGGATTTCCCGGTTCATAATCGCATCCACCACATGGGGCCGGCCGGAAGAAACTTTGTTCACCCGCTCATTGTCTATGCCGTTGGCATGGAAATAGTCTGATGTTCCGCGGGTGGCAATAATCTTAAAACCGATTTTTTTAAACTGGGCAGCCACGTCTAAGGCCGCTTCCTTGTCTTTTTCCTGCACACTGATAAAAACCGCACCTGTGGTCAGCAGATTCTGCCCGGCGCCGATCTGGGACTTGGCATATGCCCGGCCAAAATCCACATCCACGCCCATGACTTCACCGGTTGATTTCATTTCAGGCCCCAAAAGGATATCCACATTGGGAAACCGGTCAAAAGGAAGCACCGCTTCTTTAACGGAAATATGTGTGGGTATCACTTCTTTTGTAAACCCAAGCTCAGCAAGGGTTTTGCCCACCATAATTTTGGTTGCAATCTTGGCCAGGGGCACACCGGTTGCTTTGCTCACAAACGGCACGGTCCTCGACGCCCTCGGGTTGACTTCCAGCACATACAGACGACCATCTTTAATGGCATACTGAACATTCATCAACCCGATCACATTCAGATCTTTTGCCATCGCTTTGGTGGCTGCCGTGATCTCTTCTAATTCAGACGACGCCAGGCTGTACGTGGGCAGCACACAGGCAGAATCCCCGGAATGGACCCCGGCTGCCTCAATATGCTCCATGATGCCGCCAATAACGGTGTCGTGCCCGTCGCACACGGCATCCACATCCACCTCAACGGCATCTTCCAAAAACTTATCAATCAGCACCGGATGTCCGGAAGATGCCTCCAGCGCAATATTGGTAAAATTTTCAAGATCTTTTCGATCATACACAATTTTCATGGCCCGGCCGCCCAGAACATAAGACGGCCGCACAATCACCGGAAAACCGATTTCATCAGCCACCGCCACTGCTTCGGGAATCGTCCGGGCAGTCCCGTTGGGCGGCTGAACCAGCCCCAGATTGTTTAACATCACCTGGAACTGTTTCCGGTCTTCAGCCCGGGCAATGCTTTCCGGACTTGTTCCTATAATGGGTGCTCCGGATTCCATCAGCGACAGGGCCAGGTTCAGCGGGGTCTGGCCGCCAAACTGCACAATCACCCCATCCGGTTTTTCCGTTTCCACGATATGCATCACATCTTCATGGGTCAGGGGTTCAAAATAGAGCTTATCAGATGTATCATAATCTGTGCTGACCGTTTCAGGATTGCTGTTGACCATGATACTTTCAATTCCGAGTTCCTTTAACGCATAGGCCGCATGCACACAGCAGTAATCGAATTCAATCCCCTGGCCGATCCGGTTAGGACCGCCGCCTAAAATCATGACCTTTTTGCAGTCCGAGAGCCGGGCTTCATTTTCAGTCTCATAGGTAGAATAATAATAGGGCGTGGCGGCTTCAAACTCGGCCGCGCAGGTATCCACCAGCTTATATACCGGGCGGATATTTTTCTCTTTTCTCAGCCGGCAGATTTCAGATTCTCCCATGCCGGTCAAATACCCCAGTTGCATATCTGAAAATCCATAGTCCTTGGCTTTTTTCAACTCATCGAGAGAAATGTTGTCACCGGTTTTTGCAATCTGCTGTTCCATATCAACAATCTGCTGCAGCTGCATTAAAAACCAGTGATCAATGGCAGTCAATTCGTAAATAGTATCAATAGACATGCCGGCCAGCATGGCCTCCCGGATGTAGAAAATCCGGTTGGAATTCGGCTTTGAAAGATATTTTTCAATTTCATCGATTGACGGTGCTTCATTACTATTTTCTCCGCAGTACTTGCCATCGGCCCCAAACCCGAAACGACCGATCTCTAATGAGCGCAGCCCTTTCTGCATGGCCTCTTTAAATGTCCGGCCAATGGCCATGGTTTCACCCACCGACCGCATGGAGGTAGTCAGGACATCTTCGGCTTCCGGGAATTTTTCAAAGGTCCAGCGCGGAATTTTCACCACACAATAATCAAGCGCCGGTTCAAAGGACGCCACGGTTTCACCGGTAATGTCATTGGGAAGTTCATCTAAGGTATAGCCAACCGCCAGTTTTGCGGCAATCTTGGCAATGGGAAACCCGGTGGCCTTGGATGCCAGCGCGGAACTCCTGGATACCCGGGGATTCATCTCCACAATGATCATTTCACCGTCTTTTGGGTTGATCGCAAACTGAACGTTGGAACCGCCGGTCTCCACCCCGATCTCCCTTAAAATGGCAATAGCCGCATCCCGCATCACCTGGTATTCCCGGTCGGTCAGGGTCTGGATGGGCGCCACGGTAATACTGTCACCGGTATGAATGCCCATAGGGTCCAGATTTTCTATGGAACATATGATCACGACATTGTCGTTTTTATCCCGCATCACCTCAAGTTCATACTCTTTCCACCCGAGAACAGACTCTTCCAGCATTACCTGGGTATTCATACTGGCATCAAGTCCCGAACCCGCCAGCACTTCGAGGTCTTCGGGGTTATAGGCAACCCCGCCCCCGGTCCCGCCAAGAGTAAAGCTCGGCCGCACGATAATCGGAAAACCGATGTCTTCAGCAATCTTTCGGGCCGTGTCCATGTCATTGGCAATTCCGCTATTGGGAATCCTGAGACCGATTCTGTTCATGGCCTGACGAAACAGGTCCCGGTCTTCAGCTTTATTAATGGATTCCAGGTTCGCCCCGATCATTTCAACGCCGTATTTCTCCAGAACGCCTTTTTCAGCCACCGCTTTTGCGGTATTCAAGCCGGTCTGGCCGCCCAGGGTGGGCAACAATGCATCCGGTCGTTCTTTTTCAATAATCATTTCAACGACTTCTGGAGTAACAGGCTCGATATAGGTTCGCTCTGCCATCTCCGGATCGGTCATGATCGTCGCCGGATTGCTGTTTACCAGGACAACTTCGTACCCTTCTTCCCTCAGGGCCTTGCAGGCCTGGGTCCCGGAGTAGTCGAATTCACATGCCTGGCTGATAATAATCGGCCCGGCCCCGATAATGAGTATTTTTTTTATGTCTGTTCGTTTTGGCATTAGGCTCTACATGTCTCGTCAAAGATGAAATGGCGATAGATTGCGCCATATTTTTTGTGCCTGCAAGGCGCGACTTTAATTATTCTCTTTCATCAGCGCCACAAAATTACTAAACAGATAATTCGCGTCATTCGGTCCTGGAGCGGCTTCCGGATGATACTGAACGGCAAACATGGGATATTCTTTATGGCGAAAACCCTCGACCGTATTGTCATTTAAATTGATGTGTGTTACTTCCACCTGATCCGGATCAAGGGTTTTCTGGTCCACGGCAAACCCATGATTCTGAGAGGTCACTTCCACCCGCCGGGTCGACAGATTCTGTACCGGCTGATTGGATCCATGATGACCGAATTTCAGTTTATAGGTTTTCCCGCCCAGGGCACGGCCCAGAAGCTGAATCCCTAAACAGATGCCGAATATGGGTTTATATCCCAGCAGGCCTTTAATGGTATCAACTGCATAATCAACTGGTTCCGGATCTCCCGGGCCATTGGACAGAAAAATGCCATCCGGTGAAAGCTGTCGGACAGTTTCAGCAGACGTTGCCGCCGGAACCACCAGCACTTCACACCCGACGTTTTCCAGACATCTTAAAATATTATATTTCACGCCAAAATCAAACGCGACAACTGCCAGCCGACTGTCCCGATGACGCCATATGGCATTGTTTAACAGCACCTCTTTGTCAACAAACAACCGCTGATTATTATCCCAGAAATACGGTTGTTCTGTTGTCACGGCACTGGCCAGATCCCGGCCTTCCATCTTCGGGGACTGTTTTGCCCGGGCCACTAACGATTCCGGGTCCAGATCCTCTGTTGAAATCACCGCCCGCATGGCACCGGCAGTCCGGATATGCCGGGTCAGCGCCCGGGTATCCAGCGAATCAATACCCAGTATATTCTGGGAGCGTAAATATTTCTGAAGTGTTTGCGTAGAATGAAAATTACTCGGAAACGCCTGATATTCTCTCATTATAAATGCCGACACATGAATCCGGTCGGATTCCACATCATCGGGATTTACGCCGTAATTTCCGATCAAAGGATACGTCATGACCACCATCTGTCCCCGGTATGACGGATCCGTTAGGACCTCCTGATATCCGGACATGCTGGTGTTAAAAACCACTTCCCCAAAGCTTTCACCCGAACCGGTAAAACTCCGGCATTCAAACGTTCTTCCATCCTCAAGAGCTAATAATGCTTTCATTTTATATATTCTTGGAATTATTATATTTTTATTATTAAAATAAAAAAAACTCTAAAATTGAGCAAGCCTTCTTGTAGCAAATCTCCGACCTGAATCAATATAAAAATTATACTCCGATGGGATCGTTGGCAACCAGTTCCCAGACACCGCAGGGGCAAGCACCGGCACAAAAGCCGCATCCGATACACTTATCCGCATTCACGACATATTCGTAATTTACCCCGCCTCTATCCTCCCGGCTGATGGCCGCCTGGGGGCAGATGGATACACAGATGCCGCAATCCCTACAGGATCCGCAGGATGCACACTGTGATCCGCACTGATCCGTATCCTCAAACGATGTAATCCTCGGATCAAAATATTCCAAAGAAACCCGTGCTTTGTCGATGACATCACGGGCATCCCAGACATTGACATGAATACCATAATGATCACTGGTGCTCACATCAACATTATCCTGTACAAAACGACTCTCTCCAACTCGAGAGTCAACCAACAAACGGTGTCCGTCAATTATTTCACAAATTGCGGTGGCTGTTTTCCGGCCTGCGCCAATGGCATCTGTTAACAGGCCCGGCCGAACCATATCACCCACTGCAAAAATGAGAGGATCCGATGTTTGAAAAATATCATTAACCTTGACAAAACCACGATCAACCTCAATGCTTTCCGGCAAAAAATCGAGATCCGGCATGTCACCAATGGAAACAATCACTGTATCTGCAGCCAATATTGCACCGGAATCCAAAACCACGCCTTCTTTAGTGATTTCTTTGGTATAACGCGGCCATTGAAAAACAGCACCAACGGCTTCGGCCTTTTCCCTTTCCTTGCCGAAAGCAGACGGTTTCTGGACATCGATTAATGTAATTTCTTCGGCACCCAGCCGGTGTGCTTCGGTTGCCACATCACATCCCACATTTCCGGCCCCTATGATCACCACCCGCTTGCCGGGTTTCACATCATCCGTCCGGGCAGACACCAAAAAATCACTGGCCGTTATCAAGAGTTCTTTTCCCGGCACCGGCAGCGTTCTCGGTTTCTGAGCACCGGTTGCCAGAACGATAAAGTCAAAATCACTTTTTAATCGTTCAAGATCTTCTTTTTTCAGACTCTGCTGAAGGTTCACATGGGAAATAACCTTTCCGATTCTTTCCAGTTCCGCATTCAGCACTTCTTTAGGGATTCTGCTTTCCGGAATCACGGCCGCAATCTTTCCGCCCAGACTTTTTGACCGGTCGTAAACCACCGCATCATGCCCTTTGAGTCTCAGCTGCCAGGCGATTGAAAGCCCGGCCGGCCCGCCGCCGATTACGGCAATGCGCTTACCGCTGAGGTCAGGCAACTCGGGCACACCGGCTTTGATGCTGGCCTTGCCGATCTGCGAAGTATCCACGGGAACCATGTCATTGATTTGACGCGTACAGGCCTGCATGCACGGGTTCGGACAAAGATATCCACAGATGGTTGCCGGAAACGGAGTATACGCCAGTGCCAGGTCAACCGCTTCATCAACACGGCCTTCACGGATCAACCGCCAGCGATCATGCACCGGTATACCGGACGGGCATGCGGCTTCACAAGGTGCCTTATATTTCCGGTTCGCCCAGACCGGTACAAACCGTCTCATTTCACCGGTGGGGACCAATGGAATCGGGCTCCGATCCAGATCTGTCAGGTCACCAATCAAACCGCCCGCCCCCAGTTCCTTTTCCCAAACGTCTTTATAAAAGGATGACATGGATCGTCGCGTCACGCCCCCTTTTTCATGGGGCAAGCGCGCGGCTATCAGCTGCCACTCTTCCCGGACAGACAGGGTATCCAAAAGTTCGGACCGTTGGATTCGCTCAAGGTAAACCGCCAGATTTTCTGTCAACCACCGCCACTCTCTGTCAGATATGGATATCTGCTTGGCATCTGCCTGACTGAAACCGTTGTGAGGCCCTCTGAAAAAAACTTTCCCGCCGACCATCCCGACCAGCGGACGGTAACCGAGCACATTTCCCGGATCCTGTCCGTTAACACCGCAAACAACAGCAACACCGCCTGCCATGAACTCCCCGAAATAGTCTCCCACGGATCCGAGCACCCACACTTCCGGAGGGGCAAACCGGGGATTGCTCTTGGTCATGGTCATGCCACGAGAACCGGTATTTCCGCCGACATACACTTTACCCTGAGCCATGGCGTTTGCCAGGCCGTTGCCCGCATTGCCGTGGACCACAATTTCAGCACCCGCATTCAGCCAGCCCACATCATCCGACACCGGTCCGATGATATCGATAAAGGTATTGGGATATCCCAAAGATCCGGTTCGCTGACCGGCATTACCTTCGATTCTGACATGCACCGGTTCGTCACCGGCTTTCCAGAGACGGCCGCCAATGCCATGCTGACCGTAAGCGTCAATCTTTAGCTTACGGTGACCCGCCTCAATCGCCAGCTGAATCTTTTCTTCCAAAACTCTGGATTCCAGGCGGTCACCATTTTCCTGTCCTGCTATTGTATAGAATTCATTGTCCATGAATTTCTCCAATTGTATTGACTTTGCCTTCTAAAAAATAACCGTTTCCGGCACTTTAAAAGTATAAGCTTAGTAGCTGAATGGCTAAGTTAAAAGTTCCACCAATCCCATAAAATCTGGCAAGGCGTAGTTATTTTTCAGACCCAAGATAATACAAGTCGTATATCGAGGGGCTGAAAAACCACTACAACACAGTAGGTGGGACTTTTGGCGACGCCATCTTAAACAACATACTTGATATCTAACCGTTTTGCTGCATTAAAATCATTAATGCCTAAAGCATCCGACATACCGATGGGAAGCGATGTCGATCGGCCGAGGGGCGCGACGATTTTCTTAAGTTCCGTATCAAAACTTAAATAGACATCCACCACACGCTGTGCCACGTCTTCCGCGTTTAAACGACGATAAAGCCGGGGATCCTGAGAGGTAATTCCCTTGGGACACAGCCCGATATTACAGATATTACAGCGATCAGTTTCAGAACCTAAACAACCGGCAGCTGCCTGCATGATATATTTTCCGATCTGAACACCGCTGGCACCCAGCATGATTAAGGCTGCGGCATTGGCGGCCAGATTCCCGCTCTTGCCCACGCCGCCGCCGGCAAACAACGGAATTTCATTCTGTTTTCCCAGCGCCACCAGATTCAGATAGCTGTCCCGGATATTCGTGGCTATGGGGTGCCCCATACTGTTCATGGAAACATCATACGCCGCACCGGTACCACCGTCTTCACCGTCAATAGCGAGCCCGGCTGCATATGGATTCCGCGTCAGGTTATTTAAAACCGCCAGCGCCGTTGATGTAGCAGAAATTTTCGGATACACAGGGACCCGAAAACCCCAGGCCATGGACATGGACTGGATCATTTTTGCAACCGACTCTTCAATGGAATACTGGGTCTGATGCGTGGGCGGACTCGGCAGACTGATACCTGACGGTACCCCGCGGATTGCAGCAATTAATTTATTAACCTTATTCCACATGAGCAAGCCGCCGTCACCGGGTTTTGCGCCCTGGCCGTACTTGATTTCAATAGCGCACGGATCGACTTTCATTTCCGGAATTGCATGAATAATCTCGTCCCAGCCAAAATAACCACTGGCAACCTGGAGAATCACATACTTTAAAAAACGACTGCGAAGCAGGCGTGGCGGGCATCCGCCCTCACCGGTACACATACGCACCGGCATGTTCATTTCTTCATTCAGGTAAGCGATGCCCATTTGAAGCCCCTCCCACATAGGCGGAGACAAAGCGCCGAATGACATACTGCCGATGATCAGCGGATAGATTTCTCTGACCGGCGGAATCCAGCCGTTTGATTTAAAATGCGCAATGCTCTCTTCCGGCGGCAGCACCCTGCCCAGAAGGGTCCGCAATTCGAATTCATGGCGCCCGGCATCCAGGGCCGGGTCTGTGAGCATGGAAATCCGGATAAACTTGATCTGATCTAAAAGGCCTCCGGGAACATTCCGCCGGCCACCCCGACGCCGCGGCTGTCCGCCCCGGTTGATGTGATACGACAATTTGCTGGCCTCATCACTTTTCATCGGTATAATGGCATCATTCGGGCACACCTGGGTACACATGGCGCAACCGATACATGAGTACGCAGGATCCGTCTTCTGGCGGATACCCTGGTAGACCTTGAATACACTAGAGGACGAACTGTTGATCCCCAGTGCGGTCTCTACGACTCTTTTTCTAAAAACACCCAGCTCAATGGCACTTACCGGACAGACAGCGGTACAGCTTCCGCAAAGCGTACATTTATCCTTATCCCACTGGATCTGCCAGGGCAGGTCCTTAATACTTAATGAAGAGGGGGTAATGGGTCTGTTTGATGGCATACATTTATCTCCTGTCGATCCGGACCGATAATTGCGGTATCCAGATGCATGGGTTGGAAATCCTTACTTTTGTCCCGGTCCGGGATCACTGCATCCAGACCGCATATTTCAGATGAGAATGCGTATTGTCCGGGCCGGCCGCCGACCACGCCGGGGCGTAATTTTTTTCGGTCCTGAACCATAAAAAGGGAATGATCCGGCAGACTGCCGATCACACAGTTCGGCCCGTCGATAATCATTGACCGGCAGCTCTGCTTGAGCTGCTTTAGAAATGATGCATCAGGATGATTCTCAATACCAGCCTCCTGAAGCGGTGTAATGATATGTTTATAGGCTTCAAGGCCCAGTCCTAATCCTTTCATGGTATAATGTAAAATATGAGTAAATACTTCAGAGTCAGACTGGAAGCCGGTATAACCGGGAAATCCCCGGGACATTAAAAATTCTTTAATCGGCACAAAAGCCGTATTCTCGCCGTTTGTCATTGTAGAAATACCCTGCAAAAAAAACGGATGGCAAGCATAGAGATTGATGGCGTAATTGGTATTCTGACGCCCCTGGGCCATGATCACCCGTGCCTTTAAATCTGCCCGATCCAACTGTAAATAGCGACCAACGGTTAACGGATCACCAATTTCCTTGAGCATGATCACATCCGGCCAGAAAGAAAAGACAATCATGTCCTGTTTCTCCAGACCCATTTCACGGAGCTGCAGCCGAATATACATCAGCTCTTTTCCCAGATCTTCAAAGCTCCGCCCTTCCCACTCTTCCGGATATTCATACGCGCGGATGAGATACATATCACGTTTTGGAACACCTTCCGGTGATTGTTTCGGCAATTTAAACGAAATCTTGAATTTAGTCATAAACCCAAGATTCATCATATAGGTATCCAGACGCTTGATTCCGTCTTTTGTAAAAATTCCGGAAAGAATCGGGGCCTCTTTCATTTCATCAAAGGGGCCGCCCAAATCGCGCAAAAAAAGCCCGACACCGGATCCGTCGTGGCCTTCACGCATGACATCCAGGGCATTGAGCGCAACAAACGGTGATACCGGCATATCACTTGTGATCGCAAATAAACGACACATATTAATCAAGCTCCTTATTCACCAGTCAAATTCTGGCCAAATTTTTTTTAATTAATAAATCAAATCCGTCATGTCTAATTTTTTTATAACAATACAATTAATTTTAGACGGCAATTTTATAATAGCAAAACCTATGCCATCCCTCAATAAAATCATAACAACCGGACTTATTTAATAAAAATAAAACAGACGCCAAAATCAACCCACGCATTACTACATTTTTGTAAGACTTTTTTATTTAAAATTTACAAAAATGTAATTTTTCCGGAATATCAGCGCTAAACCGAAAAACCGATTTTTCAAAAAAACCTTCCAATGCATTTTGGCAACACTCAGGAGTCAGAGGAAACAGCTGGAATGAATGTTTAATGAATTCATTTTAAACATTATAAAAATGTATCTTCAAACAAACAATATCTTTCTTAAAAACTTTTTATGGTGATGAATCACCACTCTATCATAAAATAACTTGTCCATCATTTCAAACGGTTATGGATAAGTCAGTTAGAAGAAAAAAAAGAAGATATCATAAGGGACAAATTTCAATCATCACCGGTAAATTGAAAATTAATATATCCTTCGGAATCCATACAATTTTCAGTGGGGCGGGTCTCATTTTATTTTAAAATTCTGGAAATATTGGGTGCTTCTGATACTTTCCAAGCGCGGGTCTGACTGGATTTGTTGCCGGTCCCGATACCCTTTTTTAATCGCTATATCAAGCCAGGCCACTGCATGTTTCACTTCACCCGCAGCGCCGTAAAATGCGGCAATCTCATAATAAAAATAGGGATTATCCGGTGCGACTTCGATGCCTTTCTGCAACAACTGAAGCGCTTGTGCCGTCTCCCCTTTCAAAACATGTAAAGCCGTCATGCGATTTAATACCAGCAGATACAACTTTCGGTCAGACGCACCCATTTCATTCAGGATTTTTTCATAAACAACAACCGCCTGATCCGTTTTTCCCTGTTTTTCGTAAATCCTTCCCAGCTTAAACTGCAGGGCCGGGTTATCCGGTTTCTGAGCGATACCCATCCGTATACATTTCTCAGGGGTTCGGCAATTATTCAAAAAACCCTTTAATACCATTTCATTTTTCTTAAATGAAGGATCCGAAGGACTCATTTTTGATGCATTTTCAAAATGAGAAATGGCGGCCTTGAATTCTCCGATATTTGCCAGCACTTTGGCAAGATTGGCATGAATCTGGGGTGTATTATAATTCATTTTCAATGCATTGATATAAGCATCCACGGCATCGTTGTAATATTCGACCTTATCCAGACACAGCCCCATATTAAAATAAACCACCGGATGGGGTTTAATGGAAAGTGATTTTCGATAGTAAAAAAGGGCTTCTTCAAAATTTTCTCTCATTTGCATAGAGTACGCCAGGTTCTGGTAGGGACGCACCTTTTGTGGAGATTTTTGGGCATTGTCTGTCCAAAACGTGACGTCACTTTCCCAGATCCGGTTCCGCTGATGGGACCATACGGACAGAATCATCACACTCAGTATCAGAATACCGGCAGCTGCCCATTTATTCCTAATCTCCCGAAAAACGATCGTCGAAAACAGCAAAAAAAGAAACATGGTCGGCAGATACATCCGGTGCTCATATATAATCTCTATTCCGATCACAGAGGATTCAATCACCAGATTTCCTAAAAACCAGAACAGCGCAAAGGAAATCAAACGCTCTTTTTTTGCCAGATAAACGGCCAGTCCGAAAATAGTAATGATCAAAACACAGCAGGTGAGTGTCGAAAACGGATCTGAAAACGCATGGGACAGAGGATAGTCATGGTCTAAAATCAAGCGGGACGACTGCGGATAAAAAAGCAGGCTTAGATAATACGTCACTACGCGAAATTCAGTCATCACCCGCTGGGGCAGGGTAAATTCCCGTGAGTTGTATGAATTAACGATCCGTTGTAATGGGTCGACGCCCACAAAATGAATGGCGACGGCTGTAAAAACGACCCCACCGATGACAATCCAAATCAATGTTCGATAAGACCGGAAGATCTTTAAATCCTGAAAGAAAAACCACTCATAAAACAGGATAAAAACCGGCAGGGGACCGGCATTTTCTTTGCTGGCCACCGCACAGCATCCGGAAAAAATACACCCCCAAAAAAACAATATCGCTGTTTTGGTCTTTTTTTTACGAAAATTTATCCGCCCAATTATATAACACAGCATAGAAAGGATATAAAACATGGCCACCATACTGGCCATCCGCTGACAGATATAGGTCACTGCATTGGTCTGGACCGGGTGAACCAGCCAGATCAGTACTGCAAAAAACGACAAGATCTCAGGGGAAACAGAAACCGGCAAACGGTTTGCGGATAAACGCGTTTTATCCTGCCGGCTGCATAGGCGAAGTGTGGCATTAAACAAAAAAAACAGAAAAATGCCGGTGAACAAATGAATCCCAAGGTTGACCAGGTGGTATCCATATGTCTTTTCTGCGCCAAAATAATAATTGACTGCAAAACTGATGTTGGGCAGATACCGGTGCCGGGGCTTTCCCTCAAATGCTGCTTTTTTTAAAGCATCCCAGGAAAATTCTGTCATGTGAACATTAGGATCATTTTTGGTGATAAAGTTGATATCGTCAAAAACAAACGACGCCTGAAACGTATTTGAATAAACAATCGTCCCGGCAGCAATGAGAAGAAGAAGAAAAACACCGGTCATCCACAAAGGACTATGCGTAAAATTTGACTTTTGAATCGGATCTTCCTTTAAATGCTTTCAAAATCATTTCCTATTAACGCTGACAGTCCCGTAAAAAGTCGGATTTCGATGGCAAAGAAAAAAGCTCCAAATTCGAGGCGCGCAAATCCTGAGTGATGATTAGTACTTAGCGTACTATGAAGAAGCAAAGGATGCAGCGCAACAAAGAATTTGGACTTTTTACGAAGCCATCAACGTTGCTTTATAACGGTTTATCAGGAAATCGTCAAGCAGGCTTCACCGTAAGTAAATGTTCACGATACTTTTTTCATCAATTTTTCATTTTAGATTCATCATTGTTTCATTATCCGCATTTAGAATCGTTTCTAAAAAGCCCTCAAATATAAAACACAGAAAAGGAGATTCGGATAATGAAACAAATAAAGACCACAATCACCACAATAGTAATGATTTCGTTTTTTGCAATCCTGCCCGCTGCTTCGGATGAAACATCCAATGACAAAACCCTTTCCCCATATTTCTTTATTGAAAACGGGGACCTGGCAGTGGATCAATTCCCGTTAAAGTCAACAAACGCTGAAGTGAATATCAACGGCGTGATTGCGGATGTGGTAATCACTCAGCAATATCAGAACAATGGTACGCGTCCCATCAATGCAAGATATATTTTTCCGGCATCCACACGGGCAGCAGTCCACGGCATGCAAATGCGGATCGGGGATGAAATCATCGAAGCAAAAATTCAGGAGAAAAAAGTTGCTGAAAAAAAATTTGAAGATGCCAAAAAATCCGGCAAAAGCGCGTCATTACTAAAACAAAACCGACCCAACGTATTTTCCATGAATGTTGCCAATATTATGCCCGGAGATACGATTGATATTGAACTGAACTACACGGAGTTACTCGTTCCCACAGACGGTACATACGAATTTGTATATCCCACGGTAGTTGGACCCCGGTATTCAGGCCAGCCGGAAGCCGACGCACCGAAAATAGACCTGTGGGTTAAAAATCCGTATTTAAAACAGGAAACGCCAAATCCCGCAGGTTTTAATATTGCCTGCAATCTGTCCACCGGCATTGCCTTATCCGAGGTCTCATGTAAATCACATGATACGAATATTGCCTGGGAAAACAAATCCATTGCCCGGATACTCTTAAACAATCCAGAAGAGTTTAGCGGCGACCGGGACTATATTCTCAATTACCGGCTGAGCGGAAAGCAAGTGGACTCTGGCCTGCTCCTTTACGAAGGTGAAGAAGAAAACTTTTTTCCGCTCACGGTCCAACCTCCGGATCGCATCCGGTCCAAAGACATTCCGCCCCGGGAATATATTTTTGTAGTCGATATTTCCGGTTCCATGAACGGTTTTCCATTAAACACCTCTAAAAAACTGTTAAAAAATCTCATCAGCGGCTTAAAGCCCACGGACAAATTTAATATCGTCCTGTTTTCCGGCGGGTCATCAATCATGTCACCGACATCCGTGGCAGCCAATGACGCAAACATCTACAGTGCTATCCGGCATATTGAAAACCAGCGCAGCGGCGGTGGTACAGAACTGCGTGCAGCCCTAGAAAAAAGCTTTAGCATTCCCAAAGATGAAACATTCTCAAGAGCTGTCATCATTGTCACTGACGGATACATATCAGCAGAACGGGATGTGTTCGCCTTAATCGAAAACAACTTAAATCACACCAACCTTTTTTCATTCGGCATCGGCAGCAGCGTGAATCGCTATCTGATTGAAGGCATGGCCAAAGCAGGCATCGGAGAACCGTTTATTGTTACCGACCCGAAAGAAGCGGATGCGGTTGCGGAAAAATTCCGGCAGTATATATCTTCACCGGTGCTGACAAATATTAACGTCGCATTTGACGGATTTGACACCTATGATGTGGAACCCAAGTCCATACCCGATCTGTTTGCCCAAAGGCCAGTCATCATTTTCGGAAAATGGCGTGGCCGGAAGGTTGGTGCCATCACGTTGTCCGGCATGGGCGGCCGAGACGAATTTGTCAAAGCTTTTAATGTTTCCGAAACAGAACCATCAGATAAAAACAGCGCCTTAAAATACCTGTGGGCAAGAAACCGCATTGCCCGGCTGTCTGATTTTAATGTTAACCGGAACAACCCGGATACCAAAGGCGAAATCACCTCCCTGGGCCTGACGTATAATCTGCTGACTGATTATACCTCTTTCTTGGCCGTCCATGATGTGGTCCGAAATCCTGAAGCTTCGGCAACGGATGTAATTCAACCCCTGCCATTGCCCCAACATGTTTCCAACCTAGCCGTGGGCGGATCGTTTTCATCTGTTCCAGAACCTGAACTTTTCTGGTTCTTTGCATTTTTCATGGTTCTGGCGGCCGTCAAATACTTCAGCATGAACCGCTATCAGTTATCGGTGCATAAAAAATGATGCAGATAAATAAAACTCAGTTTCAAAACACCTTATTGGGTTTAACAGTACTTTGCCTGGTCTGGGGGTTGAAATACCATTACAGTATTGCCCATGCGGAAAACTTAAAATGGATATTGGCCCCCACCGCCGCCCTGGTCGAAACCATCACCCGGCATCCATTTTTTTTTGAATCAAATATTGGCTATATTAACCAGGACCTGCAAATCATCATTGCACCGGCCTGTGCAGGCATCAATTTCCTGATTGCTGTTTTCTGCATGAGTGTTTTTTGCGGAATCCTCAAGCTTTCCGGATTTCAAAAAAAAAGTTTCTGGTTAATCGGCTGCGCGGCTGGTGCCTATATTGCGACTATTAATGTCAATGCTTTCCGTATCTGGATCTCCATTACCACAATCACAACTGACATTCATGCGGGATGGTTTACTCCACAGCGGGTACACCGAATGAGCGGTATTTTGATTTACTTCTTTTTTCTGAACGTAATTTACCATATAATACAGAATATTATTTATCATATTCAGGCCGGATTTCCAGACAAGCCAAAAACCAACATTAGCCGCACAGTCCATATCGGCATTTTACCGCTAATCTTTTACTGGATTACCGTCATTGCAGTGCCGTGGTTAAATTCGGCTTACGAAAAAGAGCCGTCAGGCTATACGGAACATAGCCTAACGGTAGGGATTTTATCATTAGCGGTGTTTATAATTTTTTTCATCATCCAATCCATGATGGCACAGATGACGATCGGAAACGATAAGAGACCAACAGTTGTCGGCATCATTCAAAAAATCATAACTTACCACTGAGAGCGCAGAGGCCACAGAGATACCAATTAAAATAAATGATTTCCTCTGTGTTCTCTGTGGTAAAAAACAGGTAGAAATACATGAAACCAAAAATACTGATCATAGAAGACGAACCGGCCATCGCAGACACCATCCAGTATGCCCTTGAGACGGAAGGTTTTGAAACCCGCACACTATCTGCCGGCCTGCCGGCTATTCAGGCCTTGACTGAAGATCGGTTTGATCTGATCATACTGGACATCGGCTTGCCGGACATTAACGGCATGGAGTTGTGCAAAACCATTCGGGAAAGCCATTCCCTTCCGATTATCTTTCTCACCGCCCGGGCCGATGAAGTTGATCGGGTGGTGGGTCTTGAAATCGGGGCAGACGACTATGTGGTCAAACCATTCAGTCCCCGGGAGCTTTCTGCCCGGGTAAAGGCCATACTCCGGCGTACACAGAATTCGTATCACACGCCGCCGACGGCTTCCGTCTTTAAAATTGATACCACCCGACGGCAAATTCTCTACTTCGATCAAGCTCTGGATCTTTCAAAATATGAATTCAACCTGCTCGAAGCCTTTATCCGCAGGCCCGGCCAGGTGTTTTCCCGCGATCACCTGATGGATCTGGCATGGGATGACCCCAATGCCAGCATGGACCGTACCATTGACGCGCATATAAAAAACATCCGCGCCAAATTAAAAGCCATTGCTCCGGAAACAGATCCCATTATCACCCACCGGGGCGTTGGATATTCCTTGAAAGAAAACTTATGAAGCTGGGAACCCGAATTTTTGTCTGTTGCTTCCTGATTTTTGCTGCGTGTTTTTACTATCCCATTGACTGGATCAGGGACAATATCCGCATCCGTTACCTTGAAGGCGTTGAAGACCCATTGGTCGACCAGGCCAACCTGCTGGCTGAAATGGCAGGAACGGAAATGGTGCAGGGTACTTTTAATCCGGAAAAATGGTATTCTTTATTTGCAAATACTGCCAACCGCCCCCTTTCTGTCAATATATATAAACTGACCAAAAAAAATGTGGATATTCGCGTTTATATTACGGACAAAGCAGGCATCCTGATATTTGATTCCGCCGGCCGGGAAAACATCGGGCTGGATTATTCCATCTGGCGGGATGTTTATCTGACACTAAACGGTCAATACGGCGCCCGAAGTACTTTACAAAACCCGACCGACCCGAAATCATCCGTACTCTATGTTGCGGCGCCGATCCGGATCAACGGTGAGCTGGCCGGTTCCCTGACCGTGGGCAAGCCCACAGCCAACATCAATGAATTTCTGATTAGTGCCCGACCCCAGATCACAAAAATCAGCGCACTTGCCATCCTTGCCGCCCTGCTGCTGAGCTTTCTGGTCTCCATCTGGCTGACCCGCCCCATCCAGCGCCTGACTCAATATGCCGAGGACATCTCTTCCGGCAAACGGGTCGCGTTCCCGGTACTTGATGACAGTGAAATCGGGGACATGGGAAAATCCTTTGAAAAAATGCAGGAAGCACTGGAAGGCAAAAAATACGTGGAACAATATGTCCAGAACCTGACCCATGAAATTAAAAGCCCCCTTTCCGCCATCCGCGGGGCAGCGGAACTTTTACAGGAAGACATGCAACCCGAACAACGGCAACGGTTTCTTGCAAACATCCACAATGAATCCAACCGCATCCAGGAAATTGTGGACCGGATGCTGGAGTTGGCCGCTATCGAAACCCGGCGAAAAATATCCGACCGGGAAAATATTTCCGTCTGTTCAATGATCAAAACCGTTTTAGAAAGCAAACGGCCCATTTTGTCTCAAAAGAAGATTACGCCGTCATTCAACATTGAGGACTCCATTTTTGTCAAAGGCGACTCCTTTCTCCTCAATCAGGCCATCGCCAACCTGATCCAGAATGCCATTGATTTTTCTCCGGAACTCAGTTCAATAGATATTACCTGCCAGTCAGACGGAAAAATCATCCGACTCGCCATCGCCGACAACGGTCCCGGCATCCCGGATTACGCAAAAGATAAAATTTACGACAAATTTTTTTCTCTCCCGCGACCAAATACCGGGAAAAAAAGCACCGGCCTGGGACTGAATTTTGTAAAAGAGGTGGCAGAACTCCATTTTGGTTCTATTAAACTCGAAAATCAAAAAAAAAGCGGGGTCAAAGCAACGTTGACGCTGCCGGTGTGATCAAAGATTGATTGAAGGCGCGGAATTGAAGGAGGGTTGAATACGATTGCGATTATCAAGTATGTTGAATTTTTCCGTACCCTGGCGAATGGGCAAAACCAGCCGGCGTCAATTAAATCAAAAAAGGATTATAAAATATCCGGCATTTCCCATGCTGTCTTTTCCAGGGATAGGATCAAACAAATTGACAGTGGAACCAATGAAATGTTAAAATAAAAAATGTCGGATATAATAATTAAAACAGAATGCTAATAACGCACCCGATGCCTCAACTGAATGACCGGGGAAATCAGTTTCTATGGAATTTATTTATGATTATCGGTTGATCGAAAA
>Ga0307991_1000629_pt1 | contig 25233 bp, 20 predicted proteins | sample EllFjometagen131_FD_203146 | JGI IMG/M metagenome (GOLD analysis project Ga0307991, IMG submission 203146) | Marine microbial communities from Ellis Fjord, Antarctic Ocean - #131 | ecosystem: Environmental > Aquatic > Marine > Unclassified | place: Southern Ocean | collected 2014-10-08 | reverse complement strand
TTACGTTAGTTTCTTCATAATTAGATGAAATCAGTTTTTTACTTAATTTTCTGCTTAAAATGAAAACGAGGAATGTAATAACGGCAAAAGTGAATATCTGAAATATTGGTGATGGAATTATAAGAGCAGTTAGTCCTGTTAGAATGGCTCCAACTCCAAAACTAAAAAACAGAAATCCGGGTGTAAATATCTCAATAATTATACAAATAATACCTATTGCTACCCAAATAGCCCACGGTTCTAAAAATAATTCCATAAATTACTCCTTTGTTCTATCTGTTTTTATCACATCTCCATTTTTATCTTTGTATATTCTTTTTATTTTTCTTTCATACCCTTTTTTATTATAGTTGTAATTGTAATTCGAACTTGAACCTCTTGTTGTTCTAATTCCCAATACAAGCATTAATTTATTCATTAATACAAAAATGTAGTAACAAATCACAAGTGCAATGATCAGTAGAAGAAGGCTTGCAATAGAGGTTACAAGAAAAACCTGCATACTTTTCCTAAGTGCAGAATTCCCATTTGTACTTTTAATGGCAGACAGCAAGATGATATCATAATCAGTATTATGCTTCTGAATATCTTTTTGAATGCTTAAACTATCTATTTTTGCCTGAACAATATCAAGTTGATTTCTAAATCTTTGTATTCTATCTGGTGAAACACTTTGATTTATCAAATTTTGAATACGCGTTTTGGCAATTTGATTATTATTTAAATTCTCCTTAAGATCTGTATTTTCCATGATAATACCGGACCGTTGGATATTTTCATTACTCAATCCTGCTACATTCCTTAGTTCCGGTAATAATGCTTCGGTAGCTTCTACTGGAATATCCAGTACAACCAAAACGTAGTTAGTCTTAATATCAGAATACATTATACTTAAATCTTCTGTTTCATTGATCTGAGTAAATAATGTTCTAATCTCGTTCAGATCTTCTGACAGGTACTCGAATTTAATTTTATTGTAATTGTATGAATTCTCAAAAATATCATTAGCGCTGCTTTGATCTATTTTAACGTCAGTTTGTACAAAAACTTTATCCAAATTCGATCTTTTTATTCCTAAATAGATCGAAAATAAAATTATAAAAACAATTAAAACAAGTTTCATCTCTTTTCTAATTCTAAACATTCCTGCTCCTCAATTTTCTGTTTAATAATTCTGCGGCATGTTGCAATGCCAGATCTGATTTTGATCCTGACAGCATCCTGGCAATTTCAACTTCTCTAGCGTTTTCGTCCAGTATTTTCACAATAACTTCCGATTTTTTGTTTCCACTGATTTTGTTTATAGAAAAATGCCGATCTGCATAGGACGCAATATGTGGTAAATGACTTATGCATAAAACCTGATGATATTTCCCGATATCATAAATAAACTCAGCTAATAATTCAGAGGTTTTCCCTCCAATCCCAGCATCTATTTCATCAAATATAATTGTTCTTTTTGGTAATCTATCGGATAGAATTTTTTTAATAACCAGCAAAAATCTTGATAGTTCTCCACCAGAAGCTGCTATCCTGAAAGGCTGCATTTTTACACCTTTATTAGCAGAAAAATATATATCAACTTCATCTTTTCCAGTTTCATTTAGACCGCTTAATCCTTCTGAAGTCTCATTTTGGTTATCCAACTCTTTAAATGTAAACTCGATCTTTGCATCTGGAATTGCAAGTTTATTGATGTTGATTACTATCTCTTTCTCAAAATTTTTAGCAGTTTTTTTCCTTTGCTCGGAAAGGATTTCTGCCAGTTTATTTATGTTTCCCAGATCATTTGTGATCTCGTTATTTAATTTAGCTATCTCTTCCCGGCTGGAAGAATAAGAATCAACTTGCTGTTTAATACTGAGCTTATAATCTAAAATTTCTTCCATATTCCGTTTATATTTCACGCTAAGGTTATTAATTATTGTTAAACGGGTTTGAACATATTCTAAACGAGATGAGTCCACCTCGATGATATTTTGGAGTTCTCTAACGCTATTAATGGAATTATCTAGGTTGGCTGTTGCGTCTTGCAGATAATTTACAGCATCTTCTATATTTTTATTGTCTGCTTTAAATTTTGTAAGATTGGAAATATACGAAAGTATTTTATCGTAGACTGAATTTTCTTTTTCAAAGATTTCCTGTTCTAATTGATTTGATATATCCAAAATATCTTCAGCGTTCGTAAGTAAGTTAAATTCAGATTGTAAGTCTTTATCTTCCCTGATCAATGGATTGATCTTTTCTATTTCATCGATCTGATATTCAAATAATTTAATTTTTTCGGTTAGTTCATATTCTGCTTTCTGTAATTTTTTCAGCTTTTTTATCTTACTTTCTATTTCTTTATATTTTGAGGTGATCTGCTCTCTAGTTTTAGTTAGTTTGCCATAGATATCTAATACTTCCAGTTGAAAATCAGTATTAAATAATTTTTGCTGATCTCTCTGACTGTGAAAATCAATAAGCATGTCCTGAAATTCTTTTATGATCTCTTTGGAAACTCTACGGCCATTAATAAAGCTTTTACTTCGCAGGTTAGTACTGATCTCTTTGGCAAAGAATAATTCTCCATTCGAAGCATCTAAATCATTTTTTTTGAGAAGTTCACTAAGTTGTTTATTGTCTTTATCTATCTCAAAAACAGCTTCCAGCTTGGCAGGTAAAGAATCATCGAGCAGCATTCCATTATGAATATCACTACCCAGTATCAGATTTATTGCACCAACAATTATAGACTTTCCTGCACCGGTTTCTCCGGTAAGGACTTGAAGCCCGTTGCTAAATTCCAGATCCAGTTTATCTACGATTATGAAATTCTCTACATTTAAATTTTTTATCATTTTTTTCCCATATGCAGCTTTTTCCTGAGTATCTGATAAAATGTTTTATTTGAGAGTTTAATAAATCTCACTTTTTTATTTGATGCAGTAATTATTATTTCATCATCATCTATTAATGGATGACTGTTTTTACCATCAATCTGTAAAATACACTCGCTTCCGTTCGTTTGTAGTTCAAAGCTTAATCTATCTTCAGAAGCAAAGACCATTGGCCGGACACTTAAGACATGAGGATTAAGTGGAGTAACTATAAAAGCATCCATTACTGGAGATAAAATTGGACCACCTGCAGATAGGGAATAGCCAGTTGAACCTGTAGGAGTGGAAATAATAATACCATCACATCTGGTTTCCACAACCAGACGTTTGTCCGAGTAGAATTTTATGTCAATGAGCCTCGGTTCAGTTCCCTTATAAATAACAGCATCATTTAAGGCAGGATTACTAAAAATAATTTTGTTTTTTCTCTTAATAACAGTTTTCAGCAGCATTCTTTCTTGTACTTTAAACTTATTATTTTTTAATTCATCAATAGATTTTTCAAGTTCGGATAATGAGCTTTCAGAGAGAAAACCAAGCTTGCCAATATTGATTCCCATCAATGGGACATTATACTCCAGCGATATTTTACTCGCTCTCAGGAAAGTACCATCACCGCCAAACGAGAGAATACAATCGATCTTATTTTCCCCGACATTTGTTATAAAATCCGGAAAAACTTCATCTTGTTGAGGAAATTTATAGAACTTAAGACCTTTGTTCTCATGTAATTTTTTTAATAAACTAAAAATTGATTTTATAGTTTTGTAGTTCAGATTAATAAATATCCCAAAATTATGCATGCCCGTTCTCCTTACAATGATTCCAAAATCCGCAAATAGGATTCATATCTTTCTATCGGATATGAACCATTTTCCACAGCTTCTATCACTCTACAATCTTTTTCGTGGGAATGAGTACAGTTTAAAAATTTACACTTCTTGGCCAATAATGATAATCCAGGGAATATCCCCGGGATTATTTCTTTATCGTTTCGATGTAAACCAAATGTTTTAATACCTGGCGTGTCAACCAAATAACCTCCAAAATCCCATTCTATCAATCTGCTGCGAGTGGTTGTATGAACTCCTTTTCTGTGATATTCACTAATTTCAGCAGTTCGTAATTTTATATCCGGCAATATTTTATTTATTATAGATGATTTTCCTGCTCCTGAATGGCCAGAGAAAACACTATCTTTATTTTTTAATAATTTCTTTAGTTCTTCAATACCTTCACCTGTTTTAGTAGAAGTATAAACAACTTTGAAGCCAAGTTTTTCATAGAATGATCCGATACTTTTTATTTCTTCTAAGGATCGTGCCAGATCGATCTTATTAATGCAGATCAAAGGAGTGATATTATTTATCCTGGCAGCACAAATATATCGATCAATTAAACCCAAATTTAATTGCGGATCTTTGTAGGAAGAGGTAATGATGACCTGGTCAACATTTGAAGCTATGATAATTTCAGTTTGAAAATTTTTATCCGAAAATCTGGAGAGAGTATTTTGCCTGGGAATTATCTCTTCGATACGCGCGTTATCAGAGACATCTACATTTACATAATCACCAACTGCAACTATACTTTTAGTTTCAAAATTTACCTGTTTAAATCTTCCACCTAATATACAAACCTTTTTTTTATCATCAATTTTCACTATGCATTTATAATTAGCTCTAACTTCCAGTATTCTACCTTTTTTAAGTTTTATATTTTGCTTACTGCTGAATTTTCCTTTTTCGATCAATTTCTTTTCAGCTCTTTTTTCAGCAGAAATAACATCATCAGTAAAACGATCGACATCACCCAGTTCAACATTGGTTATTTTTATATTTTGACGTTTAAATCTTTTCTTATCTCTTTTCTTATTCATTTTTTTATTATTGCTTTCAGAGCATATTCAATTTTTTCAGTCATCACCCTGGTATTCACACAAGGACCTTCCGGGCGAATATTTAAGACACCATAAACCGGTATGGGAAATACTTCTCGCAAACCCTCCACCAGATCCCTATCACAAGCAACTGCAATTATAAATTTTGGACGATTATCAACTATTATCTTTCTTGCTAAAGTACCGCCCGTAGCAATAGACATTTTTATTTTATATTTTTCCGATATTTCACAAAGTTTCGCAATATCACATCTGCCGCATCTTTGGCATTTTGTTACATCAGTTGTTATTCTTATATCACAATCGGTATTTTGTAAACAATGTGGTAAAAGTATTAATACTTCTGAAGGGTCAAACGATTTTTTTAAGGCCTTAATAAATGAATTGTTCACACTTACAAATGATTCTCTAATTCTCTCTTTTGAAATACCCAGCGATCTTCCCAGTAATAATGTAACCGGATAAAGTATTTTAATATAAGCTCTTATTGCAAATCTGGCAACCAGTAAATTGGTTTCAGAATAACTTGTAAGCAAAACCAGTATCGTTCCCAATAACAGTATGAAAAAAAATATTCTAAGTGCAGTAAGTGATAAACTGGCAAGCAAGATGCTGATTTCATGTAATCTGGGTGAAACAAACCACCATAAAAGAGTTGTAATTATCATCATTAAAATCAGTGTAATCGTAGATAAAATAAGAAATAAATTTTTATTTTTTGTGTTTATCTTAAAATCCATTCTGGAATCTATCCTCTGCTTTTATCCTGGCGCCCAAGCTGAAAGCATGAGCAGTCATTATATCTTTTCCGGCTGGTTTTACTTTTTTTAGCAGAATATTCTTATCTGCTGCAGCTATGATAATTCCATTTTTACTAATATCCAAAATAGTCCCAGGTAATTCTTGTGAGATCAAATCCAAAATTTCAATTTCAATGATCTTAATTCTATTTTCCCTGAAAGAAGCTATTATACCTGGTATTTCTGCAAGTCCGCGAACTCTGTTTCTAATGTTTTCTGCCGTATCATTCCAATTTAGTAGAAGATCTTCTTTTAATAATTTGTGACTGAATGTTGCTTTAGCATGATCCTGCTTATTTGTAACCAAACCATTCTGCTCAATATTTTTTAGAACTTTGATGATATCTTCAGCACTGTTTTCAGATAATTTTTTATAAAGTGTGGTATAGCAATCAGTTTCTTCTATTTCTATCTGAGTTTGAAAAATTATGGGTCCTGAGTCCATCTCCGACACAATCTTGAAAATGGTATTTCCGGTAATTTTATCATCGTTGAAAAGTGCATAATTAATGGGAGCAGGACCTCGGTATTCCGGCAACAGAGACGGGTGCAGATTTATACAGCCAAACTTAGCTAAAAGTCTTATTTGTTTTTTTAGATATCCACCATAAGCAACTGTAATAATGATATCAGGAGCTATCTCATATAATTGATCTAATGTTTCGATCTTATTTACATCTTCAGGTTGTATTACAGGAATATTCAATTTTTCTGCAGCTATTTTTACAGGAGTAGGCTGCAGTTTTCTCTTTCTCCCTTTTGGACGATCCGGCTGTGTAATACAAAGTACTGGTTTAAATCTTGTTTCTGATAATGCGTTCAAGGCGGGAACAGCGAATTCCGGAGTTCCCATAAACACTATTTTCTTTAATTCCATATATAAAGTTAAAGCGGTAATTCTCCTATATTCACACCATTTTTGTCAGTTCTGTTCTCCATATCATGCAGTTTCTTTTTTAGGAACATTCGTTTTAATTTAGGAATTTTATCAACAAATAAAATACCGTCTAAATGATCATTTTCATGTTGTAGAGCCCGGGCAAAAAGGTCTTCCGCCTCATAGCGAACAGTTTTGCCCTTCTCATTCAATCCTTCAATTATGACCGTCTCAGCACGTTTTACAGGTTCAAAAATATTAGGCAAACTCAGACATCCTTCGTCAGATTCAATTTCTCCCCTGAATTCTTTAAATTCCGGATTTACCAGAACTAATGGGTTTTTCTTTCCCTCTTCTTTAAACCAGAAGGGATCAACTACAAAGATCCGAAGTGATCTGCCTACCTGAGGGGCAGCCAGACCTACTCCGTCTTTTTCATACATAGTATAAACAAGATCACTAATGAAATCCTTAATATCTTCCGTAAATTCTGTTACGGGTTTTGCAATTTTACGTAATGTCTTGTCACCATATATTCTAATACGTAGACTATTTGGTTTTCGGTTTTTCATTGTTAATTACATCAGCAATAGCTGACCTCAAAAATTCGATTTTTGTTCCGGTTGCATCATCAACCCGAATAATAACAGTATTTTTATCTTTCTTGATATTTACGATTTTTCCGCATATTCCCGCATTTGTAGTAACTTCATCATTAATCTTAAGACTATCGATAAGACCTTGATGATTTTTTTGTCTCTTACGTTGAGGACGAATGATGAGAAAATAGAGGATAACGAACATGAGAATAAATGGTAAAAACTGTGCTATTGGATTCGGTTTTGCTGCTCCTTCTGCTACTGGTGTACCTGCTTGTAAAATAATACTAAACATAATTTATCTCCTTTTATTTACTTTATAATATTCGGAATTAACCGAATTGCAACTTGTAAAACAATATTTGAATAAATCCCTGCCATGATATCGTCCGCCATAACTCCCCAGCCAGCCGGTAATTTCTGCAGAACATTAACCGGTTCAGGTTTAAGGATATCAAAAATTCTAAATAGAACAAATGCTGCAATGATTATTATCAGCGTTTTAGGCAGGAACAAAACCGCTATTAAATATCCCCAGAATTCATCGATAATGATTTTTCCATTATCATGTCCTAAAATTTTTTCTGCTTTGGAAACAAAGAAAACCGAGATCAGGCTTCCAGCTAAAATTACGATTAGTGCGATCCCGGAATTCTGCCAGCTGTTAAACCATTCATCCGGCAAGACAAAATAAACAATAGCTGCAAAAAAAGTTCCAGCAGTTCCAGGTGCTTTTGGAAAATAGCCAATCCCAAAAAGAGTTGATAAGTATTCTGAAAATTTATTCATCATCCTCTATCAATATCTCTACATAAGTTTTTTGCATTAGTTCTTTTATCCAATTTTTATATAACTCTGTCTCTTTTTGAGAAGTAACCATCTCTCTTAATCTTTCAAAGATCTCAGTGTATTTATATTCTCTTTCGGGAATTGTATTCAGTATTGAAAATATATATAGATTTTCCTGTTCTCTAATGAGTTCAGAATTTTCTCCAACTTTTAGATCCTGTAGATATTTCTTAAACATTTCAGGATATGTATCTTTAGTAAATTCACCTATGATTCCGCCATTAACAGCTGATTCTTCATCTTCAGAATATGTTTTTGCCAATTCTGAAAAATCTTCTTCAGCAGCAAGTTTTTCTAAAACTGTGTTCATTAATTGGATATTTGACTCTACATCTTCCTGGGTTGCTTCCACTTTCTTCAGGATATGACTGGCATTTACTTCATTACCTCTTTTCTCCAAAACTTTTATTATGTGATAGCCAAATTGAGTTTTTACAACTTCGCTGATCTCTCCCGGCATTAAAGCAAAAGCAGCATCCTCAAATGTTTTAACCATCATTCCTTTTCCAAAAAAACCGAGATTTCCACCCTTAGCAGCAGATGAACACTCACTGTATTTTTTTGCTAATTCAGAGAAATCAGTTCCTTCATTTAGTTCATCACGGATCTTGTTTATCTCTATCAGAACTCTATCTATTGTTTCAGTACTCGGCTTTATTAAACGAACTATCATTCCTACCTTGTTCATTTCCGGACGCGGTGGAATTTCAGATTTATTTTCATTGTAATATTCTTCAACTTCGCCTTCTGTAATGTGAACCTTATTTTTAATGTTCATTTGAATAATTTGTGATTTTAATTGCTCTTCTTGTATCATTTCATAGTAGTATTCTTTTAGTTCAGGAACTGATAATCCTGCTTTTTTAAGTTCTTGCTTAAATTCCAATTCGCTTGGAAATTGTGATGCAACTTTTTTGATTTGTTCTTCAGACATATTTTTTATTGAGATTTCATCAATTTCAAATTCTTCCTCTTTGGCTTTTTGAATGATAAGTTTGGATTCGATCATATCGTTTAATATATCGAATTGTGTTATATCATCCATTGACATTCCAGATGCATTCAACTGCTGCATTCTTTTAGCAAGATCGCTTTGTAAAATTATTTCTTTTCCAACTTTTGCAATTATTTTATCTGCTACTTCCGCTGATAGTGATACAACAATTAATAATGCAATGATCATCCATAATGCTTTTCTCATTAATTCTCCTCTTAAATTGAAATGGTAATTTCAGACTTATTTTTAAGTTCTTGTATTAAACCATTATAAACATCTTCATTCTTCTTTCTGGCTACCATTTTTTTAATTTCGTCTTTAACTTCCAAAAATGTTTTTTCAGTATCTACTGTTCTAGTATCATAATACCTCAGAATATATACACCCTTATTTGTTTCAACTGTCTTATAATGATATTTTTGTAATGATTTCAAGGCATTCCAAATATTTATATGTGAACTTTTTTGTGATAAGAAACCAATATAACCACCATTTTTTCCTGCTGGTTCTTCTGAATATTGAATGGCAGCATCTTTAAAGGAGCTAGTTTTTACTGCATCTAATATCTCTTTAATTTTTGTTTTATCTTTTGTAAATATTCTCTGTACTTTATACTCTTTATGACTTGTTTGATATTCACTTTTATGGATCTTGTAATAATTAAATAATTCATCTTCCGAAATGGTAATATCAGCAAGCTTAGCTGCAAGGAGAGCATTAGATTTAATATTATTCTCTGCGTTTTTGATCCGTTCTTTTATTTTGGGAGATTGAGAAATTTGTAATTCATCAGCTTCCTGAGCCAATAGAGTAAGTTTTACCCAGTCCTGGATAAACTCTTTTTTACTGTCTATGCTAAAAGTATCCCATTCTTCATCCGAAAAATTTGCCTTGAATTCGTCTATTGTAAGTTTTACTTCATTCACTTGAGCTACAATATCTTCATCCTCTGTTTGAACACAGGCAAATAATGTGACAATACACAAAAAAAATAAAATTTTCTTCATATTTTCCTCTAATTATTCTTCAATATAGGGCGGAGTAAAAGTAATTTCTATTACCGGTTGAAGATCAAATTCTGTATGGATAAAATTATTATCAGCATTTAGTGATCTTATTACTAATCCCTTATTTTCATATTCACCTGAAATGTAATACTGGATCACCTTGGTAATATTAATCGTATATTTTTCACTTTGTAATGTATCTGATGAACTGCTGATGTATAGATCATCAATATCATCGTCAATTAATAATGGAATTTCAGAATTACCAAAATTCAATGTATCACCTATAACAAAATAGGGAATTAATGAAATAGATCCATCAATTGGAAAAGCATTAATACCATCGTTATTAAATATCAGTTCTGCCCTATTAATTGTTATTCTCTGCAGAAATAAACTTGTATCAGCATTTTCAATAATATAATCATCAGGCAGCATATCAGTAAATATAGATTCCTGAATATTAAATTTGGTAAAAATACTTATGGGTTGGATATTTGATATTTTTAATTCATCCTGCCAGTATTCATAGTTATTATCCGTTTCGTAGATCATACAATCATAACATGTAGATATGGATTCTGTGATTAATGTATCAGTTTCTGATTCTATATATTCAAATGTTAAAATTGGATTTTCATCATTTGAATACTCAGAAGTATAAATTTCTACAAAACTATCATCTGTTTCAGAATAAAGAACCAGACCAGAATTAACATTATCTTCCTCATTTATCCAGTTTTCTAAAATATTTATATCTAAACTGATATTTATTGAATCTTCATTACATTCAACTACATACTCATCCTGCAACAAATCTGTATAATCATCATTACTAAAATATTCTCCATTGCTCCAACCGGTTGAATCTGAAGAAATCCACCAATCAGCATTTTCATACCACTCAATATCATTTATTTTTGCAAGCTTAAATGTTGTATTATCTATAACATCAAAATTATGTCTGTTTTTAATTTCCAAACTGATATTTACACTGGATATTTCATAAAATGTATCTGGTAATACAGTAAACCGCAATAAACTATAGGCAGTTTCATTTTGATATTTTCCCATTAGCATTGTAGTTGAATTACTATAAGCACAACTATCTTCAAAACTGTAAAAGTCTGTGAAATTTGAACTTTCAATTGTTGTAATTAAGGGTGTTGCACCACCTGGTCCGTTTGTACCTACAACATTATTTCTTTGTGTACAACTTATTATTATAAAGCTGATCATCAATATTCCGATCGTCTTAAATCCTATATTCATCTAATCTCCTTTTTTATTTTAAAGAATTAGTAGTATTAGTAGGTATTGTGTATATGACAATAACTACATAAATACTCACTTAACTTACTGTATTTTGATAACATACATATTTCATTTATCTGTGGATAACTTGTTTATATTGTGTAGATATAATTTGAGTTATCAACAAATTTAATTTTTGATTTTATAAAGAACAATTTATGAACGATCATCCACATATTATTATGTGCATATGTGGGTAACTATTTTTTTATTTCATTTATCAGCTTTTCGATCTGGATCCTGAGTTCCCTGTCTTCTTTAAACTGTTTTTCAATTGTACGTTTAGCATGGAGAACAGTTGTATGATCTTTTCTTTTGTAATATTGTGCAATTTCCTTAAGAGATAACTGTGTTATTAATAAATTAGAGAGATACATTGCTATCTGTCTTGGAAATGCAATACTTTTCTTTCTGGTCTTATCAAATATCTGAGTTGAACTTATATTATATGCTTCACAAACTTTTTGCATAATTGTTTCCAGGTTAACTTCTCTAATTTTATCTGATATCATATCTATTAATATTTCACTGATATCATCGACATTAATATCTTCCGTATTTAAATTATTATAAGATGAGTAGGCTAGAATTCTGATCAATGATCCTTCCAATGCTCGTACATTACTGTAAATATGCTCTGCTATGAATGCAATAACTTCATCCTTTAGTTTGATCTCTTCAAATTCAGCTTTTTTCTTAAGAATTGCTACACGGGTTTCAAAGTCCGGACTTTTAAGATCTGCTAAAAGACCCCATTCGAATCTTGTAACTAATCTTTTTTCCAAATCCGGAATATCTTTGGGTGGCCGATCACTAGTTAAAACAATTTGTTTTTTCTTCTCATATAGAGCATTAAATGTATGGAAAAATTCTTCCTGAGTTCCCTCTTTCTTGGATAGGAAATGAATATCATCAATTAAAAGAACATCAAAGTTACGGAATTTATTTCTAAAATTAGGCATAGTATTATTTCTTATGCTATCTATCATTTCATTAGTGAATTCTTCGGTGGTAATATAAAATACTTTTTTTTCATCCAGTTCATCCATCACAAAATTTCCCACAGCCTGCATAAGATGAGTTTTCCCCATTCCCGATTCACCATATATAAAGAGAGGATTATAAGTTGTTCCGGGTGATTCAGCAACTGCAAGGGAAGCTGAGTGAGCAAATCTATTATTGGTTCCTATCACAAATTCATTAAAGTTATAATTTTTATTTAATTTTGTTTTGAAACTACTGTTCACTCTCGACTGTGGTTGAACATTGTATCTTATTTCCGGCTTGGCAGGATTTATCCCGGTAAATCGAATGTTATATTTGTTATTTGATAGATTATAGCAAATTTCAGAAACTAATTCACTGTAATTTGAATTTAAATAATCTGCAATAAATTGAGTTGGTACCTTTACTGTAAGCTTACTGTCATTCAAATCTATAACTTTTGTTTCACTAAACCATGTATTAAAACCTTGTTCGCTGATATTTTCACGAAGTGTATCAAGTATTCCGGTCCAAAGTTCTTCATAATTATTCATAAAGCATTCCTAAATCCTTTCTCTTATTATTACACAACATGCAGCATTCGCTGTTATGCACAAATTATACACATTGTTTTCCTCTGAGGCTAACACACTGTATTTTAGATAATTAAACTTAAATTGAAAAGAAAAAAAGAAACTTATCCACATTTCCTAATTTCACGTAAACTATCTCTATTACTAATACAGACAACGAAAATGAAAATAAAAGTTTATTTGTCAAGCTTGTAAATAAGTAATAAATTGTGGATAAACTATTCATTGAGATACTTAATTTAATGTAATATAAATAGATACAAATCAATGCTAATGATAAACTTATCCACAATAAACATCTTCAACTATATGTTTTATAGGTAATTAACACTTTTTTGTGGATAACTTAATATTTTTGAAATCATTTGACAAAGAAATCTACATTTCAGCTATTGGAAACGCTTAATACTAAAGGTAGATAGAGGATTGAATGAATTTTGAAAAAGAGATGAAGTTAATAAAAAAAGGTGTGGAAGAAATTATTTCCGAAAACGAATTGATCGCTAAATTAAAAAGATCAAAAGAGACCGGGAAACCACTTCGCATTAAATACGGGATCGATCCTACAGGTTATGATGTTCATATAGGACATCTTGTTCCGATCAGGAAAATGCGTGAATTCCAGGATCTGGGGCATATCGGTGTAATAATTATTGGTGATTTTACAGCTCAGATCGGTGATCCGACCGGCAAAGATGAATCACGTCCACCTCTTACCAAAGATGAAATATTAAAAAATTCAGAAAAATATATGGAGCAGCTTTACACAGTTCTAGATAAAGATAAAACAGAAGTTCGCTGGCAGACAGAATGGTTCGGAGATATGAAAATGTCCGACGTGCTTAAGCTGATGGGAAAATTTACGCTGGCGCAATTTATGGCGCATGATACATTCCGAAAACGCTATGAAACAGGATCAACCCTGGGTATGCATGAGATCATGTATCCCATTCTGCAAGGTTATGATTCAGTCGCTGTGAAAGCCGATATTGAGCTTGGTGCAACTGAACAGAAATTTAATATTCTAGCTGGAAGAGATATGCAGAAATATTTTGATCAGCCACAGCAGATTGCGATTCTTTCACCTCTATTAATGGGAACAGACGGTAAAGAGAAGATGAGTAAATCACTGAATAATTATATTGCCGTATTTGATCCTCCCAAAGAAAAATATGGAAAAACTATGTCTATTCCTGATGAATTGATCATCAATTATTTTAATTATGCGACGAAAGTTGCACCGGAAGAGATAAAAAAAATTGAACTGCAACTCAAGAACGATGAGATAAATCCCAAGATAATTAAACAGCGCTTAGCTCGAGAAATTGTTGCTCTATATCACGGTGAAAAAACTGCTGAACTGGCAGAAGAAGAATTTAACCTTATCTTTAAAAAGAAAGATATTCCCGATGATATCCCTGAATTCAGGCTAAGCGGTGCAATGAAGATTATAGATATTCTTACCCAGAGCAAAACCTGTGCATCCGGTGGTGAAGCTAGAAGAATGATAAAGCAGAATGCTGTTAGCATCGGCGGTGATAAGATCACGGATATTTTTCAGGAGATATCTGAGGAATGTGTGATAAAAGTGGGAAAACGTAGATTTGTGAAAATACTGCAATCATCCTGATTGCGATTGAGGAATAAATGAATACAATATTACAGTTGTTAATCCAAATTCCAATATTATTACTGACCTTAACCATACATGAATTCAGTCATGGATATGTGGCATATATGTTGGGTGATGATACAGCAAAAAGAGCTGGTCGACTAACTTTGAATCCAATCTCTCATATAGATCCGATTGGTCTTTTAATGCTGTTTATTGTACGTATTGGTTGGGCAAAACCAGTGCCGGTGAACCCCTATAATTTTAAGAATCAAAAGAGAGATATGGCAATTACTGCAGCCGCAGGTCCTGTTTCCAATTTTGTGATGGCAATACTTCTTTCGATAGTTTTTAATCTGTTAAAAGCAGCTAATCCGAATTTATTATTCACAGGTTCAGTGATCTCACAATTTTTATTAAGTATGCTGGTTTATGCCATCCTGATCAATCTGGCTTTAGGTATTTTTAATTTGATCCCTATCCCGCCGATGGATGGATCAAAGATATTAGGCGGATTTTTATCGGATGAAGCTTATAATAAATATACGGCACAAGAGAGAAAAGGAGCTCAGGTATTAATGATATTATTTGCTGTATCATTTATATTTAAGCTAGATATTTTTGGGAAAGTAATTATGCCACCTTTAGAATTTTTCTTAAAACTTCTGACAGGAATAACTTTATAAAAAAAATAAATGGAGATCACTTATGGATTTAAGAGAAGTAAAACAAACTATTGATGAAAAACAGATCAGAACAATTGATTTAAAATATTCTGATCTTACAGGAAACTGGTATCATATTTCATGTCCAGCCAGAAAACTGGAATATGTTCTTAAGAGCGGTATCCCGTTTGACGGTTCAAGTATCCCCGGGATGAAATCTGTGGAAGCAGGTGATATGATACTATTGCCGGACATCACTACTGCGATTGTTGATCCGTTCACATACCATCCGACTTTGAGAATGCTGTGTACTATCTGTGATGCTGATACCAGGATTGGTGTTCAGAAGGATCCCAGAAGCCTGGCTAAAAGAGCTCAGAAATATCTGGAAGGAACGGGAGTAGCTGATGAATCATATTGGATCCCTGAATTTGAATTTTATCTCTTCAATGAAGCGATAATTAATAATGGAAAATTTGCTGCCGGCTATAAGTTTACTTCTGCCGAAAATAAAAATGATCTTCCCGGCGGATATAAGGATGTTGATGGAACTGCTGTAGCTAACAGGAAAGGATATCATATTGATGTTCCATTTGATAAATATGCTGATATTCGTGAAGAGATGGTTCAGCTTATAGAAGATATAGGTTGCCCGGTAAGATACCATCACCATGAAGTAGGACTCTCTTCCCAGCAGGAAATTGAAACTGAACTTCTGGAATTCAGTCTGATCACAGATAAAATGATGTATATAAAGGATATTATCCATAATTGTGCGCTTAACAATGAATTAACAGCAACATTCATGCCTAAACCGATCTACCAAGAAGCAGGCAATGGCATGCACTTCCATATTCAATTGAGAAAAGGCGGTGAAAATATTTTCTATAAAAAAGGTAATTATGCTGATCTTAGTGATGAAGCACTTTACTTCATTGGCGGGATATTAAAACATGGTCGTTCTTTAACTGCATTTACAAATCCAAGTACTAACTCATTCAAACGTTTACTACCCGGATTTGAAGCTCCGGTAAAACTATTTTTCGGACTGGCAAACCGCAGTGCTACAATTAGAATTCCAAAATATGCAACCAGCAAAGAGATGAAGAGAATTGAATTCCGAACCGGAGATGGAACTTGCAATTACTATCTTGCCATGAGTGCTTTGTTAATGGCTGGAATTGATGGGATCAAACATAAAATAATGCCTACAAAAGAGAATGGATACGGACCTTTTGATGATAATGTGTTTACCTGGGATGAAGCGCAACAGGAAAGATTACATTCAATTCCAACCAGCCTGGGAGAAGCCCTGGAAGCATTAAAAGAAGATCATGATTATTTATTGGCTGGTGATGTTTTCAATAAAGAACTGATCGAGAGCTGGATAGTAGAAAAAATGAAAGAGGTGGTCGCTGTGAATAACAGACCTCATCCCTTTGAGATGAATTTGTACTATAGCTTATAAAAAAATATAAATATTTAATTTGAAAGGCAGGTCGGTTGATCTGCCTTTTTTTATTGACGCATAAATTTTCTTTTTAAATATTCGGATTTGAGTAATTGATACATCTATGTAATAAAATGAATTCTGCCCAATGAAACTTAATATTCACCTTAAAAAATTTAAAAGGAGGTAAAATATGAGTGAAAAGAAAAAAACATTAACAACCGCTGCAGGTATTCCGGTACCAGATAATCAAACTTCTCTTACTGCTGGAGAACGAGGACCGGTGTTGCTGCAAGACCATTATCTTCAAGAAAAACTGGCTCATTTCAATCGGGAACGAATTCCAGAAAGAGTAGTACATGCAAAAGCGGCAGGTGCATACGGAACCTTTACAGTAACGCACGATATTACTAAATACACGAAAGCCAAAATATTCTCTGAAGTTGGTAAGAAAACCGAGATGTTCGGTCGTTTTTCTACGGTAGCAGGTGAGAAAGGCTCAGCAGATACGGTTCGTGACGTTAGAGGATTTGCCTTAAAGTTCTACACTGAAGAAGGTAATTGGGACTTGGTCGGGAATAATACTCCGGTATTCTTTATACGAGATGCCATAAAATTCCCTGATTTTATTCATACTCAGAAACGTGATCCTCAAACAAATTGCAAATCAGATATTATGCAATGGGATTTCTGGTCGCAAGTACCGGAATCGCTTCACCAGATTACCGTACTCTTCTCAGATCGCGGTATTCCCAAAGGAATTCCTTTCATGAACGGTTACGGGTGTCACACTTTTAGTTTTATCAATGCTGAAAACGAAAGATTCTGGGTTAAGTTCCATTTCAAAACTCTACAAGGCATTCAGTGTATGTCACCGGTTGAAGCTGCTAAACTAGCAGGTGAAGATCCCGATTATCATACACATCAGCTATTCAAGGCAATTGAACGAGGTGAATATCCCAAATGGAAACTATCTGTACAGATCATGCCGGAAATAGATGCAGAGAATTACAGTTGGAATCCATTTGATCTTACGAAAGTTTGGCCGCATACGGATTACCCTCTCATTGAAGTTGGCATAATGGAATTAAATAGAAATCCGGCAAACTATTTTGCAGATGTGGAACAATCTGCTTTTGCTCCTTCCAATGTGATTCCAGGGATATCATTTTCTCCGGATAAAATGCTGCAGGCTCGAATCTTTTCCTATGCAGATGCGCATCGCTACAGATTGGGTGTGAATTATGAACGCCTTCCGGTTAATAATCCTCATGCTACGAAAGTACAGAATAAATATCAACGTGATGGACATATGAGATTTGATGATAACGGAGGGGCAGGACCTAACTATGAACCCAATAGTTTCGATGGTCCTGTAGAAGATCATTCCTATAACGAGCCACCCCTTAAGATCTCCGGTGATGCAGATCGCTATGAGCAAAAACGGGGTGTAGATGATGACTATATCCAGCCCGGTAACCTGTTCCGATTAATGACTGAAAAACAACAACAGGAATTAATCGAAAACATTATCAAACCTCTCAAAAATGTACCAGGAGAGATCCAGAAAAAAATGGTTGCCCATTTCCGAAAAGCAGATAAAAAATATGGTGATGGTATTGCCAGAGGACTTGGTTTAATGCAGTAGTAGGACCTTTCATAACCATCTACCCTGCAATTGCCAATTGATAGAATTTATGAAAGAAGTGATTGCAGGGTTGATGGAAGAGAAAAATTGACAAGAAGTTATCAGTACATAGTTTACGGCATAGTTTTGCAACATATTTATTAGAACAGGGAGAAGACTTGCGATATATTAAGAAATTGTTAGGTCACAAAAGTTCTAAGACTACAGAGATTTACACACACATTACCAAAATAGGAATGGGTAAAATAACAAGTCCCTTAGATAATTTAGATATCGAGGATAAAGATTAAATGTATACAATAACCACAAAAAAAAGTTATTGTATACATTTTTATTGGCGTAGCGTACATATGTTAGCAGCAACTTAAAGAATAGGAGGTAATATGAAAAGTGTGTTTTTAGTACTTTTATTAACTTTTATTTTAAATATTTCTGCTACAATTATAAATATCCCTAATGATCAACCAACAATACAGGAAGGCATATTCTCATCTGTTAATGGTGACACTGTTCTAGTGCAACCAGGTTCATATAATGAAAATATCAATTACGTCGGTAAACATATCACAGTAGCCTCCTTATTCTTAACAACTCAGGATACAACATATATCTCCCAGACCATAATTAATGGAATTGAATATAACAGTATTGTAATATTTAATCTTGGGGAAGATTCAACATCAGTTTTGACGGGTTTTACTCTCACTGATGGTTTTACTGATTATGGTGGAGGTATTTATTATGAATCATCAAAAGGTTCTATTACTACTAATCATATATATTTAAATACTGCAGTATATGATGGAGGAGGAATACATTGCAATTCTAAAGACGTTTACGTTCCAAATTATTCGGTTGAAATTAAAAGTAATGAAATCTATGAAAACTCATCAAACAGAGGTGGTGGAATAGGGATATCTTGCGTAGGACGTTACTATTTAATTGAAGCTAATGAAATATGGGGAAACACTGTAGAGACGTTGATAACACCAACTCACACATGGCTTGCATCTGGTGGTGGAATAAGAATGGATGGAAATACAGATATTCTAAATAATACTATATACGATAACTCAAGCGAAGTTTGGGGAGGTGGATTAGCTATTGATCAAGGTCGCGTAATTATTGATAATTGTATCATCTTTAATAATTATGCTTCTGAAATCGGTGGCGGTGTTGATTTGGATAATGATGTTGAACCAGCAATAGCAATTTGTCCATCTTTCAATAATTGTATTATCTGGAATAACACGGCTAGCCAAGATCAAAACCAGATAAATTCTTCAACTGAATTTGTCGAATTGTTAGAGTTAAATTATTCTTGTATAGAAGGTGGAAGTAATGGAATTTCAGGCAATACTGAAGATCTTATTTTAAATAACGTTATTGGAGCTGATCCACATTTCGCAGATCCAAATAACGGTGATTATCATTTAACAGATGCAAGCCCTTGTGTAGACACTGGTGATCCATCATGTCCACCTGATCCTGATGGAACAACAATTGAAATGGGTCGTTACTACTATCCACATCCTGACTATGACATTCATCGTCTTTCAAAAGGCTTTAATTGGGTTTCTTTCCCTCGATTAGATCGTGTTGCGGAGGATAATGATCCTGCTGATATTGTTCCTGAATTGAACAACATTGATCCATTAAATTATTCTTATTTAGCTTTTGAGGAAATTGACGATACTCCAATTTTCACACCTGAATTGAAATATGAAAACAATGAATGGGACCCAGATGATTATAATGTTTACAGTAGTTATCTATACAAAATAATGATGACACCATCACAAGACAGAATACTGACTGTAGATGGTGACAGATTAGCCGAAAATTTTGTACTTAATTCTAGTAACGACCCCCGTTTCCCATTAGAATTAGGAGAAGATGAATATCTATGGCTAGGATTCTGGCTGCCACGAAATCAGAAAATGATCGAATCTTTTGGTAGTTATTGGGATGATGTTGTTAAAGTTAAATCTGAAGACTGGTTCTATTCACCTGCAAATAATAATGAAAGAGGTGGTGATCCTAATTATCCAATTGCTTTGGATGCTGAAAATCTAATACTGCAATCTGGAAAAGGGTATATGGTTTTATTTGAAAATCCAACCTCAATTACTGAATTTGATTGGACACTTTCCGATGCAGCTGAAGAACCTGAGAAAAAAGCAGAATCTGAAAATTTCACATATACAGAAAAAGCTGATTATGAAGCAATTGATGTATTTAATATACCACCAAATGTTTCAGAAATCGGAGTTTTTGAAGATGGTGTATGTGTTGGTGCTGTTGTTGTAGAAGATACTTGTGCCCAAATCCTTGTATATTCCGAAAATGCAAATCGTAGTCCCATTCCTTTCACACTTGAAGTGGTGACCGGAAGAGGATTCTCAACACCTGTAATGGATTATCAAGTTCTAAATTTACAAACAGGAGAATATGAAACTAAATCCATTTTCTCCGGTAGACAGGATTATTCAATATTAAGATTTGGTGATGAAGATGAACCGGAAAATGAAATTCTATTAACTCCTCAGCTTCATGGAAATTATCCAAATCCATTTAACCCGACAACAACAATCTCGTTTTCTTTACCAGATGAACAAGAAATTGATATTACTATCTATAACATCAAGGGTCAAAAAGTGAAACGACTCATCAACGGTCAACTTACAGCAGGTAACCACACTATGATCTGGGATGGAAAAGATACAAACGGGAAATCAGTTAGCACAGGAATCTATTTCTACAAATTGAAAACAGGGAATGATGTATTAACTCGTAAAATGTTAATGTTGAAATAAATTGTTATTTGCAGGTGGCAATTACATTGTCACCTGCAAATGTGAATATTCAGTGTCCCCCTTTATAAGGGGGAACTAAAGGGGGTTTCTTGAAAATTAAATCCATATTTCTTCTGTTCGTTCTCGTTAGCATTTGCTCGTTGCTAAATTCCGTTACCTGGCACATCAAACAAGACGGCACAGGTGATTTTCCAACTATCCAGGAAGGAATCAACGCATCTACTAATTCCGATACGGTTCTTGTTCATCAGGGAACTTATTTTGAAAACATAAACTACAATGGTAAAAATATCACAGTTGCCAGTCTTTATCTTACAACACAAAATGAACAGTACATAAACCAAACCATAATTGATGGCAACCAGAATGGAAGTTGTGTAAGAATTATTTCAGGTGAAAACAGCACAACAGTACTTTGTGGTTTTTCTTTAACTAATGGTAGCGGTACTCAACCTTATCCTGACTATGATGCCTTATGGGGTGGTGGAATATTTATTTTTGAATCTCAGCCATCAATAATGTTCTGCAATATTTATGACAATAATTCTCATGCCGGTGGAGGTATTTATATATATGATTCCTCAGTATTTTTATCGAAGCTTCATATCACAGATAATCATGCTTATGCTGCCGGAGGTGGCATAAACATAGGTTATTTTTCAACCGTTGAATTTGATCCAATAAATAGGTGTAATATCTATTTAAATTATTCTGGGGTTGGGTCGGAAATCAAAAAAAGCTGGAATGAATGCCCTCCAGTTGAAGTTTTCGTCGATACTTTCACAGTTTTTGAACCTGATGGATATTTTATCAGTTCAACAACTTCAATTGGAATTCCTTTAAATGATGTTACATTAAATATGCAACATGCAAAGTTAGAACCTGTTAACGCTGATCTATACGTTTCCACAGATGGAGATAATGGTAATAGTGGTTTAACCGTAAATGATCCGTTGGCAACTATTAACTATGCCCTCTCACTTGTAAGATCAGATTCGTTACATCCAAATACAATTCATATTGCAGATGGAGTATATTCAAAATCTCTGAATAAGCAGTGTTTCCCTTTGAATATGCGTGGTTATGTTTCAATAACCGGAGAATCAACGGAAAACACTATTTTTGATGCTGAGAACAAATCTGCTTTAATTTATGACCGCTATAGTAAATTAGATTATTCAATCAAGAATCTAAAATTTATCCATGGTTGGGGAGATCATATGTTTGCAGCCTGTATGTCAATAACTGCTCATCAACAGCAAGGTAAACAAGTTTATTTAGAAAATATTGAAATCACAGATTTTGAATATTTCCCAGCAAGAATGTTAGAAATATTCTATACAGACCTGTACATTAGTAACTTAAACTATTATTCAAATCATCATATGCTATTAAGAGCTTTGAATTCTTATCAACCAGAGCAAGAAGTTATAATAAATAACGCCTATATAAATAATAATTCAGCCAATTCCCCAGCACATGGCAATCACAAGATAATGCAATTTGGACAACTTGGAACTAACATAATGAATGTTAACATTACGAATATGGAATTAACTGAGAATAACAGCTATTATCCCGGTGGTACAAACTGCTCTGGTATTGAAGTGAGAGATAATATAAACTTGAATTTAGTTAATTGTACTTTGGGTAATAACATAACCCAGAATGAGGGCGGAGTAATTAGAATTGGACACAATGCTCAGAACTCCGAAGTTAATATTTATAATTCGATTCTTTATGGCAATTCACCTTCCGAAGTTTACATTGATAATGATAATCCAAATCAACCTTGTACATTGAATATTTATAATTCCTTATTAACCAATGGAGAAGATGGAATTGAAAATGTTTATAGTTGGAATATAGTTAATTGGATGGAAGGAAATCTAGATGAAAATCCATATTGGGATGTTGATGGAGATAATCCTTATGCTCTTTTGGGTAACTCACCTTGCATAAATGCTGGAACTTTAGATTTACCAGCAGGAATTGAATTACCGGAATTTGATCTTGCAGGAAATCCAAGAATTTATGGTGAAACAATCGATATGGGAGCTTATGAATTTCAAGGTGATCCACAATCAAATGATGAAAATGAAATTATCATTCCCGAAATCACACAAATATCAAATTATCCTAATCCATTTAATCCAACTACAACAATAAAACTTGATCTGGCAGAATCAGGTAGAATTGAACTGGTAATTTATAATATTAAGGGGCAAAAAGTAAAAACCTTGATGGATGCATATTCTACAAAAGGACATTTTGAACTTATCTGGAAAGGTGTTGATGATAACAAAAAGAAAGTATCTAGTGGACAATATTTTATAAAACTTAAAGTGAATGGAAAAGAAAAAGCCGTGAGAAAATGTGTGTTGCTGAAATAGTGTACAAAGGTTATCCTTCTTTCTGTGAGATAGTTGCTTGTAACAAACGTGTCAGTGCTCCGAGTGAAAGAAAAGCAAGAAGAGCACCGCACACGCGAAACATTAGCAGCAACGTAAAGAGTTGAAGGTTAAAATGAAAATCATAATGATATTATGTTTGGTTTTTGCTCTGCAGTTATCAGCAACAATAATTAATATTCCTGCAGATCAACCAACTATTCAAGTTGGTATTGATGTTGCAGTTGAGGGTGATACAGTGCTCGTAGCACCAGGAACATATTTTGAGAATATCTCGATATTACAAAAAGATGATATTCATATAATAGGTTCAGGGGCAGATGTTACAACAATTGATGGAAATGAAAATGGTCATGTTGTTGTTTTCAATGTTGCTTCGGGAAGTATATGTGATTTCACAATAACCAACAGCGGTAATGATCCAGGATATTCTTGTGGCGTATTTACATCTCAATCAAGTGTAATTATCGAAGATGATATCATTACCTACAACCATGGAGGAATTTTCGCATCCAGTTCTTCAGATGTGTTCATCCATAACAATAAGATCATTAATAATACAGGTTATAAAACTATTGCGATTAATTCATCGACAGGTTATATTTCCTACAACCTGATTGCAAACAATCTGAGACATGGAATTTATAATGATAGTTGGTCTTCAGTGACTTTGCTGAATAATACCATAGATGGAAACAATGAAAATTTTGGTGTTCTTCTAAAACCTACTGTACCACATATTGTTCGGAATAATATTATTACCAATTTTGCATTGGGAATATATTTAGTCAGTACTGAACAGTCTCCTGTTCCTCTGGTTGATATTGCTTTCAATGATGTTTGGAATAATACTGCATTTAATTATTTAGAAGAATATTATATTGGAGCTTATTTATACTCCCAACCATTTTTACCTCAACCAGGAACTGGAGAAATCAATGTGGATCCACTTTTTATGGATCCCCTCTATGGAGATTATCATTTACAACCTGACTCACCATGTATTGATGCTGGAGATCCAAACTCACCATTTGATCCTGATGAAACAATAACTGATATAGGTTGTTTTTTTCATGAACAACAAATTGGTATTAATGATAATCAAATCTCCAATAACGTTTACTGTTTATCAAATTATCCTAACCCATTCAACCCAACAACAACGATTTCCTTCTCAATTCAAGAAGATAGTAATGTAGAATTATCCATTTACAACATCAGAGGGCAGAAGATAAATTCACTTTTAAACGACCAAATAATAGCAGGAGAACATTCAATCACCTGGAACGGGAAAGACGATTCAGGGAAGAAAGTAAGCTCAGGATTGTACTTATACAAACTAACAGTAAATGATAAAACTGAAGCAGTTAAGAAATGTTTGTTATTGAAATAAAAGATGCTGCTAACAAGCGTGTCAGTTATAGTTCACAGAATATGCGGAACATTAGTGGCAACTAGTTAAACCATGAAACTTTGAAAAGTAAATAAAAAAGGAGGAAAGATGAAAAACGTAAAAGTTGTATTATTAGTTTTAAGTATTTTAGTATGCATTAATTCTGCTTTAGCAATTACTATTAATGTACCAGGGGATCAACCTTCAATACAGGAAGGAATAAATGTAGCTGTTGATGGAGATACTATCCTTGTTCAACCTGGAACTTATGTTGAGAATATCAATTATAATGCTAAGAACGTCACAGTTAGTTCACTTTTTATTACGACAGCAGATACATCTTACATCTCAACGACCATTATTGATGGTGGTGGTAGCGGTAGTGTTATTACATTTTCAAGTGGTGAAGATTCAACAACCTCTCTTATCGGTT
>Ga0307991_1000628_pt1 | contig 25236 bp, 19 predicted proteins | sample EllFjometagen131_FD_203146 | JGI IMG/M metagenome (GOLD analysis project Ga0307991, IMG submission 203146) | Marine microbial communities from Ellis Fjord, Antarctic Ocean - #131 | ecosystem: Environmental > Aquatic > Marine > Unclassified | place: Southern Ocean | collected 2014-10-08 | reverse complement strand
ATAATAACTACTGGCAACACCGTGTATAATTAATTGCTTGATTTTAGCCTACTTACGAAAATCCTCGCGGATTTTCTATTCGGTTTTTATTTACTAAATTAGGTGCTTAAACACGCCACTAATCATACACAATACCGTTAGCTTTCATTTAAAACAAATCAAATACAAATGGAAACAAAAAAATGTCCTTATTGCTCAGAAGAAATTCTGAAAGATGCCAAGAAATGCAAATACTGTGGAGAGTTTCTCGATGACAATTTGCGCAATGAAAGAAATACAGAAATAGAATATGAAAAACCGAAAGAAATTGTTGTAACCAAAAAGAACAGTGGTTTGGTTACTTTTTTAATTATTCTCGCAATTATTGCATTGATTGGAATTATTACAGGACTATGAGACTACTAACAATATCTATAATTCTTTTCAGTATTAATCAAGTACTTCAAAACCTTAGATTATCGATTGAGTTTATGACATCATATTTGGACGATTTATTATTTTTCCCAATAACCCTTTCCGTAATCTGGTTATTTGAAAATAGAAATAAGAATTATAAAATCCCTATTTATCATAGCTTAATAGGGCTTATTTTGATTTCTGTACTGTATGAGTATTTAATACCAAAGATTGACCCAAGATTTACGGCTGACACTGTTGATATTCTGTACTATTGTTTAGGAATAATAATTTACCATTTGTCAAGAATTAAAATGAAAACGAGAGCTAACAGCTGTTATAGCCAATGTCCGCCCTGCGGGACGGCCACATGGCCATAGCGTCGAACCGTTATGGGCAAGTTTAAAAAAAAGGAGGCACGGTCAAATTAGGACTGACCACCCAAAGTGACAAAAAAATAAAAAACAGTGGAGTTCAGAACCCACTTTAAAAAACGGGGCGATACTGAAAAGCCATACGAGTAGGACAAATAATTAAAAACAAATGACAATGAAACTAAAAATCAATTATCGTCTACTTTTCTTCGTAGTGACAATCCTTTTAGCCAGTTGCACTAATAATTATGAAGAAGGATTAAAACAATACAAAGAAAAAAACTATGACAATGCTCTGGGCTACCTAAAAAAGATTGAAAATTCTGATGAAAATTACTACAATGCACAAGTTAAAATAGCCGAAATAGATAGCATTCTAAGTGAAATGAAAATTGAAAAAGCCCGACAGGACAGCATTGCAATAGCCGAAAAGGAAGAAATCATAGAAGTTAGAATTTGTCCAAGGGATGGGATAAATATAAGAACTGGCCCTGGAACTAATTATAAGAATGATGAAAGTGGCCAATTAGTTAAAGGTGAAAAACTATATGTTTTAGAAGAAAAGAATGGTTGGATTCGTTTCAGGGTTACCCCTAAAGATGTTGGATGGTCTGGTTGGGTTAAAAAGAATTTGACGGTTTTGGAATCCCAAAAGGTTTCTTCTAATGAAGAAGATGACATTAAAACTTTAAAAGAATCTGGTCTTCTTATAAAAATCAATCCACAATTGAATGAATCCTATGTTAATCCAGCAATTTGGCGTGGATTAGATTATCAGACGAAGGAAAACATTGGTAGAATAATGGCTTTCTACTGTGGACGAAAGAAGGGAACCAACTTAAACTGGGTAGACATAAAAGATTCTTATTCCGGTAAAAAATTAGCGAAGTATAGTGAAAGTTGGGGATTTAAGGTGTACTGAAAAGCCAAACGAGTAGATTAAATCAAATAATAATTATTCATGTGGAAATGTAAAAAATGTAAGGAAGAAATTGAAGACAATTTTGACGTCTGTTGGAATTGTGGAAGTGACAGAAAAGGATCGGTTACTTCCGTTCTTGATAAGGGAAAACAAGTCGTTTTTAATGAAATCAAAGAAGAAGTTAAGTTAGAGAAATCAAGACAGAAATATCCTGCTCTTAAAATAATAGCAGGGATAAACTATTTATTTGCAGTGTTTATAGGTATTGCAGCTGTTATCATAGCAATTATTACATTAGTAAATAATGAAAGTTGGATAATTGCATTAACGTCAATAATAGTTGGGGGTTTATTGGTTTTGGTCCTTATAGCAATTTCGGAGCTTATCCATGTCTTTATAGATATTGAATACAATACACAGAAGCCTACTAAACAAAAGCAAACCAGCCCATAACAGGCGGTTGCTGTCAGTGGCGGGGCAGTGGCTCGTTGGACAGGAAAGAAATAATTTAAAACTGCGGTGCTTCGTGGAAAGAGCAGTGCAAAAAACTGCCACCGAACAGCAACCGCCAGATCGTTAGGTGCAACATAAAATAAAAACATTGTATAACCTTTAAAATTAGAATTAAATGAAGAAAACTTTAATTGGGATTGCAATTATCAGTATTGCGATTAGCTGTACAACACAGCAAAAGGTGGTGAAAATTGAACCACAAATTCAGGAAATAGAACAAGATTATCAAGGTCTAAAGAGAAAGGTAGCAATTGCTCGTTTCTCTAATGAAACACAGTATGCTAAGGGTATATTTTATGAAAAAGAAAATGACCCTATAGGTAAACAAGCGGTTGATATTTTATCAACAAAACTTGCGTCAACAAACAAGTTCATCCTCTTAGAAAGGCAAGATATGGATAAAATTTTAGAGGAATTACAACTTGCTGGAAGTGATAGTTATCAAAAAGTTGGTGCAGACTATTTAATAATTGGCTCAGTGACAGAATTTGGACGAAAAAATGTAGGTGATGTAAACGCTTTTTCAAGGAGTAAAACGCAAATAGTACAAGCAGGAGTGAGTATTCGTTTAGTTGATGTTTCTACTGGACAAATCATCTATTCAGAAGAGGCTAAAGGAGAGGCTGAAACTACAAATAAAACAGTTATGGGTTTAGGTGAAAGAACTGATTATGATGCAACACTTAGTGACAAAGCGATTTCAGCCGCAATATCAAAATTAGTTGAAAACATTATCAATAATTGTATGAATAGACCTTGGAGGTCATGCTTTTTGACTTATAATGAAGATGGGATTTTAATTTCTGGGGGTGAAAGTCAAGGACTAAAAGTCAACGATAAATTTGAAGTTTTTAAAAAAGGAAAACGTATAAAAAATCCTCAAACAGGTATGATGATAGAATTACCAGGCAAATCTGTTGGTATGATTGTAATTGATTTTTCAGGAGGAGATAATCCGCAAAATGAATTCTCAATAGTTACGTTTACGAAAGGCAGTATTGACAAACAAAATCTTAATAACTATTATATAAAGGAGGTAAAATAATGAAAAAAATAATTTTTGTTTTAACAATTGGTTTGATAATACTTACTGGTTGTACAGGTGTAAAAACATTATCTACTGGTTTAGAAAACGAATCATATTTGGAGTTTTTAGGAAAACCAAGTAATTATAATGGAAGTGTTGATGTTAATCTTGATGATGAAAAGTTTTTTATGGCAGAAGTTAAAAAAAACCATGCAAATCGACCTAAAGGTAAAGTTTATGCAATATCAACAGGAACACATACTATTACAGTATCCTATAATAATAATGTGATTTTTAAGAAAAAAATATTTGTATCAGCTCAAGAAACTAAAAAAATAATATTACCATGAAAAAAATATTAGTCATTTCATTTTTATTTTTCATGCTTGCTTCATGCACAACACAAAAACCATTGTATACATGGGGCAAATATGAAATTACAAGTTATAATTACTTAAAAAAAGCTGATGAAAAATCTATTCAACAATTGATAGAAAACTATCAGCAAATAATTGAAAAACAAAAAGGAACCAGAAATGCTATTCCTCCAGGAGTATGTGCAGATTATGGTTTCTTGTTGCTTCAAGAAGGAAAAACTAAAGAGGGTAAAGAATTGTTAATGAAAGAAATTGCTCTTTACCCAGAATCTAAAATATTTATTAATAGAATCTTAAAAATTATAGAAGAATGAAAAAAATTATTTATACACTAATAATAATCTCAGTTTTTATTTCAGGTTGTACAACAACATCTAATATTCCTAAATCTACAGCTTATAAAGGTATTTATAACGAAAACCCATTATCAGTTTTATTGATGCCACCTATTAATAAAAGTACCAATGTTGAAGCAAAAGAATACTTTCATTCAACGATGAATATACCTATTGCAAACGCAGGTTATTATGTAATTCCACCATTTTTATCAATGGAAATTTTAAAGAAAGAAAGTGCTTACGATTCTGAATTATTTTTAAATTCCTCATTATCAAAGTTTAGAGAAGTTTTTAACTCTGATATTGTTGTTTTTACCATCATACATAAATGGGATAAATCTGCACTTGCTGCTACTGTTAAGGTCGAAGTTGAATATATTATTAAATCAACTAAAACTAACGAGATACTTTTTACTAGAAAAGGTGATGTAACTTATGATGCTTCAATGTCCACTGGTGTTGGTGGAGCATGGGGTGTACTTGCTGATTTAACAGCTTCTGCAATAAATACAGCAGCAACAAAATATGTTGATGTGGCACGTGCTTGTAATGCTTATACGTTTAAAGATTTACCAGCTGGAAAATATAGTCCAAATTACAATAATGATGGTGAACAAATGTCAGGAAAAAAGAATTATAAAGTGAGATTAAATAAAAATTACAGGTAGTCAATCAATTACGTTGCCTGACACGTGGTATATTTAATTGCCGAAAAAGTGGTAAATTTAAGGCTTGTAGTTCGTATTAAGTCCATTATAACTTGAAAGTGAATAGCTCCGAAATCGGCAACTAGAACATACCACAATCGTTACTATAACATCACTCTTCGCAAACATAAGGTATAATACGACAGTTTCTTGGTTAAGCGGTGTTCAGCCACAAAAACAAAAAACCTTATAACTTACCGACAAATACCTATTTTATCATATGCAAGGTTATACAAGTGCTGCACATTAATATAATCAAGAAACATTAAATCAAAAAAATCTAATTTCATCTAATAAATCATAGTTTTCTTTTCCTTTATTAATTTTTTCTTTATATATTTGGTGAATAAATTTAAGTTTTATAGTACTTATTTATCGCTTAATGTAACGGTATGAAAACTTTTGAATTGATAGAAGCATTTAATGACTCATATAGTGATTTTAAGGAATTTGGGTTAGAAGTATGTGGTGTTTTTCAACATTTTAGTCAAAATAGTACTGAAAATGGTGATGATTCACTTACTATAGGTTTAGCAGAAGAACTGAATGAAAGTGATGAAATTGATTGCAAAAATTGTCATTTAAATATTATGCATCCATTTTTATTTGATAATAGAAAAATACCAATATACTTTCTTGGCGTTAAAATAATGAACATAACTTATTCATCTACGATTCCAGATGAATTAGAAGAGATGGAAATAGATGAGAATGGACACGAAGATAATTTCACTCCAAATCAATATAGAAACTATGTAAAGAACAATTCAGACTATATTAGAGAAGTGTTAAAATCACCTAATATGACGATTAATGAAATGTTGGATGCAATCTGTGAAGGTGATTTTAAAAAATATGAAGATGAATTTGAAGAAAGAAGAATTAGAAGAATTATAGGATAATCAGTATTCAAATATTTTAGTAAACATAAAAATTATATAGTTATGGCAATATGGGCTTTCAATCTAAGAGGCAATTAAATCAGTCCTTAATAAATACAATAATGATGTTATATAAAAAGCATCTAATAAATGGTATATACACAAATCAATTATAAATGAATTCAAGAAAATTAGAAATCCTATAGAATATAGTATATATGTTACTATAGCTTCAAGGAATAAAATTGATGTTGAGTATTGGAGAGTATTCATTAATCTATTTTATAAAGAATTGAAACTTATAGATAATAAGACTAGATTGAAATATGTTATCGAAAACACTGAAAGAGAAATTCCTTATCTTCACTTTTTAACTACATATGATAATGCTGGATATTCCGGTCATATTGTGCCACCTATTCCGGACATATGTGTGCCACATAAAACAGATGTAATTTCTAGGCCAAATTTACACAATAATTTATAATTTTTATCAACATTAATTTATTATTAAAATAAAATTAAACCCAGACTTGTTGGGGAGAGCCAGGGTGAAAGATATTATTTTGTAAGTAGAATTTTATTACCTCAGCACTATATTGCACCAAAACCAACCATAGCTTATGAAATAGTTGGGCCTACAAAATAATTTCATTTATTTGTTTTTAGAGGTTGTGAAAATGGCGAAACTTTGAATTTTGCGGGATTACGATATACAAGAAGATGGTGAAAAAATGTTTAATCATAAAGTATAAAAGTGTGTTCTTCGGAATTATCTCTCGATTTGCATTTTGGACACATTGGTTTTAGATTATCTTTTAATTCTCCTCCACATTTTTTACACACTCCTATTTTTTCTAATGAAGTATTGTTATTCTTATATTCAATTCTAAGTCCTGTATATCTGTCAATACTTACTATTGTATCACACTTGACACAACGATATTCCATAAATTCAAAACCACCCCCTTCATGTGATTCGAATTTATTACCACAGTTATTACATTTGTAGATTGCTTTTTGACCCATTTTTTTGTTTATAGTAATTATCAAATATCTAATATTATTAAAATAATAATCCTAAAATTATTGCAGTTATAGCTATTGCAATAAATACAATATTAATAGCTTTTATTTTATTTATTTTATTTATTAATAAATTTATCTTTTCTGAATTTTCTTTATTGATTTTAGAAATAATTCCATTCATTTTATTTTCAAAATTACTTTTAATTATCCGAATGTCTTCAATAGCATTTTTTTTCGTAATATTATTTAGTTGCTTATTGATATCGGCAATTTGCTCTCTTGTGTTATTTATTGAATCTATACTTTTTGATTGAGACTCATTTAGGGTTGTATATTTTTCACTTAAATCGTTTAAAAGTTTTTGTGAATCAATAGCAGTTTTTTTTACTTTTTCAATGTACTCAATAGCAGTTTTGAATTTTTCTAATTCTAATTGAAGTTGTTCTTCAATATTATCGTTTCTCATTTTATTTAATTTTAATATTTTTAGTAAAAATTTTATTAAATTCTTTTAATGTCGTTAATAGCTCTTTGTGATTATTAGATTTAGATTTTTTATTAATAGGTTTATTTTGATTTATTGGAGTGTGAAAAAGACCCTCATTTATTTCATTATCCCAAATAGGAATTTCTTTAAAAAAATTTTTATCATTCTTTTGTTTTTTTATTCTTGCATGATGTGGATTGTCAGGAGACCATTCATTAATATCTTCTAACTCTTTTGAAGAAGGTATTTCTGGAATAGTTTGTTTTAATGCACTTGCAAGCTTGCTTTGCCAATTATTAAATGCTTTGTTTTTACCTCGTTGTTTTCGTATAGTTTTAATATAACCAAAATCATTCTTGAAAATTTGTAGTTTAGAATCTTTTTTTGTACTATACAATGCTGAACGCAATTGAGCAGATGAAACAATTGCATTTGTCAGTTTTTCTATTTGAATATTGTGATTATTTTCTGTTGTTTTAAAAATATATGTTGCTCGATCTTCGGTTAAATCAATATTTTCCCAAATTATTGCAAAACCATCATCTGTTTTTATAGAAAATAATCTTGTTAATTCATATGAATCAATGTCTGAATTTTGATCAAGTCTTCTAAAGAAATTTTTTGGTTCATAAACTGCTTTTGGTTCTATTATTGGATATTGATTTTTGTTTAAGTAATCGATAATTTGTTTGCGTAAATTCCAGTCTTCAACGAATGACTTATTTTTCCGTTCTATAGCACTTGTTAATTTAACGACAGTTCCTAATGTTCTTTCAATTTCACCAGTATGGATTCGTGTTAAAATTTTATTTATACCTTCAATGCTTATAATTTCATTTTTATCTGAAACTTTAATTTGCATTGGGAGTTTATTTAAGGGATTTGATTGTTGAATTCTGTTTAATCCGGAGCTTGCAAAAACTACTTCTGTAATATTTGTATAACTCTTGTTTTCTGTACGTAACCTCAGACCTCCTTCATTGAAATATATGTTTTCTATAAATGCTGTATATGTTTTTGAGTTATTGGCTTCTAAAACAAATTTTTTACATGGAATTACTTCATTTTTTTCTGGCAATATAACATTAGTGTTGTATTCATTAAAGTTTCCAATTTTCTTGAATAATTTTTGTTCTTCATAAGTTAATTCTTTGAAGCTATTGCGAAATCCAATAAAATGATAGAACCCATCTGGGACGTATCCATAAAGCCATAATCTTAGGTGAAAAACTTGATATTTTTTAAGTCCATTAAAAGTATTTATTGCAATTTCATCAATATTTATATCTTTTCTGTCAAATTCCTTAATGAATAATTTAATGTCATAAAGAAAATTGTTTTTAGAAACATTATCTGGATTATCTGAAATAATCTGAGTTAATGAAATAAGGTTATTCCATTTATAGTTTATTGAAAATTCCTCAATACTCTTTTGTGTAATATCAACTTGTGCTTTTTGAATAACATTGTTTGTGGAAAAAAGACTATTTGGATTTTGGATACTTAATTTTTGCTTTTCTTTTAAAATATATTTTATTTGATAATAACTGTTTAAAACATTTTGATATAATTTGAAACATTTATCCGAATCACATTTAATTTCTACACCAAATATCCAAAGAGAAAACTTCTGAAAATCATTAAAAGTTGTACTTACTATTTTGATTATTTCTTCATATCTGCTTTTATAAAGAGACTCAAATATTGAAAGACGAGTTACTAATATCGGAAACTCCTTATCGAAATCCTCTTTTGAAATCTTAATGAAATAATTCTCGTAGATTTTTTTTATGGCTTCAGTGTATTTTTCTTCATCTTTTTTTATCAGTTTATCAATAAGCATTGAATTATTAATATCAATATTATTAACAATAATTTTCTTAGATAATTTATCTATATAGCCATCCAGCCATAGATTAATTAATTCATTTGAATTTAAACTTAAATATAAAAAATCTATCACTTGTATGTAAACATGTGGATTTTGTGTGTCTTTATTTCTGTATATTATATCTAAAAAAGTTTTAATTTTATTAGTTAGAAAATCAAGTTCATTTTCTTCTTTTAATTTTTTAAAATGATATAATAAAATTACTTCTCGTATATCTTCAGAAAAACGAAGTATTATTTTACGTTTATTATCTGCATTTGTAAAGTGAAAGTAATTTTTCATAACATCTAAATCATATTCAGATATTATTTCTGTTTCCCATAATTGAATTAAATATTTTTCAGCACAGTAATTTTTCATAAGAAGCAACTCCGATGAATATTCAAATTCATTTTTATAATCTTGTATTTTCTTAATTAATTGTGAATATTTTGGATAATCATCAACAAATCCAATACTTTGTAATTCCAACTCAAATCTTATTGCAATAGATGATTCGGATTTTATTATTTTTGAAATATATTCTTTGATTTTTTCTAGTTGACTCGCATTTAATTCACTCGCATCTAATTTCTCTTTTAAAAAACAAACATCCTTTTCTTCTTCAATAGGATAAGCAAAAAAAGCAAAAAGCTGACTATATTTCTCACTGTATTTCATTGGACTAAATACAAGTAATCCATCATTTTTTAATATCGTCTTATTAAAAATAACTCTTGTATGATAAAGAAATATTGATTCCCATATCGATTTTGGATTCTTTATAAATCCAAATCGACCATTCCATTGAGAAAGTTGTCCAATATATCTTGAATAGTTTGACAATTGCCCATCACGAATAAACTTAATATCATTTGCCAAAGTTTTGCCTTTGTGTTTTGTAAATGTACTTTTTGCTATTTGGAATTTTACTTTATCAAGTAATTTTATTCTGTTAGCATAGTTTTCGTTTAAGCCGCTTTTATGAAAAAAAATATTGTTCTTCTTCGATAATTGAATAAATCCATAAACTCCGTTCCAAAAAACAATTTCCCCTGTTTGATATGTTTCAGATAGATTTTTCATTAAAGCAGTTTGATTTTTATGCAAATTGCACAATTCAGAAAAAAGAATAGTAATAAAATTTTAATAATTTCAAAGATAAGAAAAAAAATAGAAATTATTAAATGCTTCTATGAATTAAAATAAAAAATCGACGACAAAATGAACATGCCCTACAATTATTTTTCTAGTAATGAATTCCGATTACAAATAGAAGGAATTGTTGAGGTTTTACACAGATGAGAACTGATCTTGAAAAGGAGAGAATATCCATAGAGGGTCTATGGAGAAGACGTGAAAAGCAAATAAATAAGGTTGTGGAAAACACAAATTTCATGTACAATTCCATTAAAGGAATCGCAGGGAACGCTATCCAAACTGTTAAGGCGCTTGAACTACCAGAGCCTGATATGTTAAATTAATCTTGTAATATACTTGGAAGTTAAATTACATTTCATACTTTTACTTCAAATAATCCTAACTCTCTAATATAATAAATGATTACAAGCAACAAAAATTCTTACTCAGCATCATTTACCTCAGGGGGACTTCTATTCCCTGAGTTCGATGCTCTAATTCCAATTCTTATTAGTGAGAATAAGTATGAGCTACTTAATAGAGAAATCCTTGAAAATAAGTATCTGAAAATAAACTCTGAATCTTCAAGAAAGAGGATTGTATCAGAATTAAAAAAGCGAGCGAAGTATACAGACTTAGTATTTTATGACTTTTATTCGGTATCTACTGCTCAACAAAAAAAACTTCTCCTTTTTTACTTAATGCTAAAAGTATACCCATTAGTATTTACATTTCATTTTGACGTTACTGTTGACAATTGGAAAAAAGGTGTTAATAATATTGATCCCTATAATTATCAAATGAAATTAGATGAGCTATCAGCTAATCACCAAAATGTTGATAAGTGGACTGATCAAACAAAAAAGAAGGTTATATCAGTTTATAATGTTATGCTTACTCAAGCAGGATTAATTAAAAATAAAACCCTTACACCAATTCAGACTCAAGAACAATTCTGGTGCTTTTTTTTCAATAATGATGCTAAGTGGTTCCTTGATGCCTGCTTACTTTACAATGAATCTAAAAAACGATTGCAAAACTATTGCCTATGACCATAAAGGAGTTATACGAAACATTAGCAGACCCTGCTTTTCAGGATCACTTTACAGGCGACCTCTTTTTTAAGGCCTACATGTATATATATGAGCCTGAGAAGGAATATAGTATCAGAGAAGAAATTAGTAGTATGAAGTCCCGGTTGAAACGACCCAATAATTTTATTGATGTTCTGGTTATAGATATTTTTCAGCTCTTTCAGGAGTACCTAAAAACACGTTCCTTCGGAAAAAAATCAAAATATGATTACCTGTTGGAAGTTGAAGAAAAGGATGGTAAAAAAGTAATGGAATCGCTAAAACGTGAAACTGCCGATCCTAAATTTTACGAATACCTAAACACCGAAATTCAAAATCATTTGAATGCCGAAGATGTATTCAAAAAATCATATGTTTTTGTACATGGATTTGGGCAAATTTATCCTTATCTGAGAACAAGCAATTTTATAAGTCGTTTTGGAAAGTATATTACTGATTATAAAATAGTGCTTTTTTACCCTGGAACTTACAAGGGTGATTTTGAGTTGTTTGGAATGCTTGACGACAAAAATCCATACCGTACAATTAAACTAATAAATGAAAATTAAGACAATATCATGATAATTAAAGAAATTTATGATCTCCCCATCGAAAGGGAAATTAAATCTGCTGTAGTTGTTAGTGACCAGAAGGCTGAAACCATAAAAGCCGAAATCGAAGAATACGTTTTTACAAACGACATTATCGAAAAGTTGTATAAATTTCTCGACACATTCATTAACCAAAACAAGAATAAAACAGGTGTTTGGATTAATGGTTATTATGGTTCCGGTAAATCACACTTTATAAAGTACATTAATTATTGCCTTAACCCCGATACCCGAGAAAAGGCATTCGAACATTATTTGAAATATGTTGGTGGGCTAAAGGATGATTTCACAGATGTTACCCTATCGAATGTGACAAATCTGAAAAACAAAATAGCCGGACTCAATATCGACAACATTATGTTTAATGTTGAGGATGAGACTGATGATGGAAGCGGTGAAAGGCTTACAAGAATCTTCCTTAATATGTTTTTTAAGTTTCAGGGATACAATCCTAATAACATCCCTCTGGCCATACTTTTTGAAAAATATATGGATTCGAAAGGTAAATTTGAGGAATTTAAGCAGGTACTGAAAGAAAAAACCGAATTTGATTGGGACGAGGGAGCTGCTGACTATGCTTCGTTTGAATTAAATACAGTTCTCGAAATAGCTAAAGGTCTTGTTCCTGAGCTTGATATTGTATCACTCCATCCAAAACTATCAGATCCTGACACTTATAAAGTGGGTATTAATGCTACTCTTATACCTCAGTTCAAAGAATATCTTGCTAATAAAGGCAAGAACTACCGCATGCTGTTTCTTGTTGATGAGATATCACAATACATCGGCTCCAATAAAGAGATACTGCTTAATCTTCAGAATATCATTGAACGAATTAATGTTGAATGTAATAACCAGGTTTGGATAGCCTGTACCGCCCAACAGACTCTGGAAGAGGTTTCCAGTTCTACAGGTTCAAACGACATGAACGACGAATTTGGAAAAATACTTGGAAGATTTGCTGTTGAAAATCGTATTTCGCTTGACAGTACTGATGCTGCCTATATTACACAAAAAAGGGTTCTTAACAAGAATGCAAAAGGTGAAGAGACCTTGATGAAGATGTACGCATCAAGTAACGAAGCTATTCAACATCAATTTCAGATGAACCATTCTTTATATAAAGGCTTTGGTTCTGAAGATGATTTTATTTTAGGTTATCCCTTTGTACCCTACCAGTTCAAACTTATAGCTCAGGTATTCGATGCATTCCAAAATTTGGGATATGTAATCAAGGAGGTAAAGGATAATGAAAGATCTGTTATAGGAATTACCCACTTTACAGCTATGGAAAACGCCAATAAAAACGTTGGTGAGTTTATTCCTTTTGATGCCTTTTATAACAATCAGTTTTCAACCAACATGACATACCGGGGCCGTCATGCTGTTGATAATGCTTTTAGCCTTCCTTATATTAAGAGTAATGCTTTCGCCTCAAGAGTGGTGAAAACGTTGTTTATGATTTCTAATCTACCCGACTCTACTAAAGTTACTTTTCCATCTAATCTGGATAATCTTATTGTTTTGATGATGACAAGTATTGATCAAAATAAGCTTCAGTTAAAGAAAGATATTAAAGATGTCCTTGAACGGCTTGTCTCAGAAAATATCATCAGAGAAGAACGAAACAGTTATTTCTTTTATACTGAAGACGAAAGGGATCTTACTCAGCTTATAAAAAATCAAATCCTTAATTTTGATGATAAACTTATTTCTTTCGATAGCTTTATACGCCCCATATTAAAAGTAGACTGGAAGCACCGTATAGGTTTCAAGGATTTCAAAATTGGTTATGCTGTTGATGATAAGGAGTTTTTACGTGGAGGAGATGTTAAAGTAACGGTTGTACTAACCGATAAAACTGCAATTGCTAACAGGGCAATTAGTAACAGACCCGAAGAACTACTTATTTCAATAAATGAATGGTTTGATAGTGAAAGAAATTTAGCCTCTGATTTTGAATGGTTTGCCAAGGCCGAGAAATACTTCCTAAATAATACCGATAGTGCCACAGGAGCACGAGCTCAAACTCTTGACTTATTTAAAACACGTAACATGGCTCTGCGTGATAAAATACATGGGAAGATAGTACAAAAGTTTCCCGAAACCAGGTTTATAAGTGGAAATACAATTATCGAATCGAGCGAAATTAATGGATCCCGAATACAGGATAGGTATAAGCAACTACTTGAAAAACATATAAACTCAGTTTATAAATATCTGCTTCTCGCAGAAGACTATGCGCACAATGCTGCTGAACTACGTAGAGAGGCTGTTAACACACAGGTAAGTGCTCCCTTTTTAACTTCTGCCGAGCAAACAGTTGATGATTTTATTTCTACCAACGGAAATACCATAACAATACACGACTTAGTTAAACATTTTACAGTAAAACCATTTGGGTGGCCCGATACAGCGATTATCCACATGGCACTTATGCTAAAAAAGAAAAAGAAGAGAGATCTGGTTTTTAATAATCAGCCCAGATATCCTGAGAAAGATTTTGCTGAAAAAGCCCTAAGCTCAGCAGAACGTAACAAATGTGAAGTTAAGTTAGGTGAAGAAATTGACCAAAGTTTAATTGATAAGGCTATACAAGATTACCGCGATATTTTTAATGAAGATATCGCCCTTACAACCGATGGAAATGAGTTATATGACAATCTCGTTAGTAAGCTATCAAAAAAACGACTGTTCTTCAAAGTCTATGAGGAAGCATACTTGGGTAGTTATCCTTTTGGAAAAAAATTTAAAGAGTTAGCAAATATACTTGATGATTGGGCGGCCACGAGAGATCCCAAGCGCCTTTTTACAAATCTACACAGCAATAAATCAACCACAGCTAAATTAATTGACGACTGCAAAACCATAATTGATTTTATGGAGCGTGCCGAAGAGCATTATACCAAGATAATTTCTTTTATGGATAATAATTCTGATAATATCAATTCATTAGGAGATGATGAAAAAGAGAAAGGTAATAAAATAGCCCAATATTTAATGTCAGATGATCCTGTAAATAATTTCAGGCATATAAAAAAGGCTTATGAGGAACTTAAAAAAGCGCTCAGTGACTTGGTTAAGCAACTAATTGACAAGGCAAAGTCTGAATACAATCAAGTATTTGATGAACTGGAAGCTGAAGCTAAACGATGTGCTATTACTGAGCCCAATGTGTATGCTGACCGTTCCTCCACAATCGGATCCATTGGTAAACTTAAGGTGATCAGTGAAATAAGACTTAAAATAGCCAATGCTTCTAACTATAGAGCAGAACAGTTAGAAACAATATTAAAATACGCTAAATCAAGAAAGGTTAAGAAACCGGATGCACCAAAGGTTAACGATCCCGAAACTATTTATTTGAGTAAAACAGCCAAGGTAATTCATAGTAAAGAAGAAATGGAAGAGTACCTTAGTGATATGCGTAAGAAAATGACCCGCATTCTGGATAACGAAAAGACCATTATTATAAAATAACTACCCATGAATACTGCTAAACTAAAAACATTTGCCCAACAGTCGCGAATAATACTCATGGAAGGTGTTAGACAAAAACTGCTTTACTGGGGTTTTGATAATAAGGGCAATATTGAAAACGAGCCAATGGCTATACAGGGTGGTATGGTTGTAAACGAGCAAGTAGTTGACGACCCAACACTTCCCTTAAAATGGAGGTCGTTAAAACATGCCATATCAAGCAAAGGTATTGAACAGGTTATTGAAGAAGCTTCCTATACCTGGTTTAACCGTATGATAGCTATGCGGATATTATCAGAAAACGGATACGATCAGCCCCAACTTACATATGGTGATAATACAACGAATACACCATTAATATTACAAAGAGCAAGAAGAGGGCTTTACGAATTTTTGAACAATACCAATAGTTCCCGGCTTGCTTCTATTATAAATAATCATGACAGGGAGATTGATGCATTTGCTATACTTCTGCTTGGGTATTGTAGTAGCCATAAAGTTATAAGCAATGTTTTTGGTACAGCTGATGATTTTACTGAAATACTGCTACCCAATAATGTTCTGGCTGAAAACGGGTTTGTTCATCTTCTTAATAACACTGATGCAATTAAACCTGAAGACTACGAGCAAGTAGAGCTCATAGGATGGTTGTATCAGTTTTATATTTCGGATAAAAAGGATGAGGTATTTAAAGGCTTTAAAAAGAATATAAAAGCCGAGGCTAAGGATATACCGGCTGCAACTCAAATATTTACACCCAACTGGATTGTTAAATATATGGTTGAAAATACTGTGGGGAAATTGTGGCTCGACTTAAACCCCAATTCTCCACTAAAATCAAATATGAAATATTTGGTGGAGAATGCTGAAGGAAACCCAGTATCAGAACCTATAATTGATGAAGTAGCAAAACTTAAATTGCTAGACCCTGCATGTGGCTCAGGACATATACTTGTTGAGGGGTTCGATCTGCAGTTTCAAATGTACATGGAAGAGTTCTACAGCAAGGAAGAAGCGGTTATAAGCATATTGCAAAACAACCTATTTGGACTTGATATAGACAAACGGGCAGTGCAATTATCCAACTTCGCAATACTGCTAAAAGCAGCTGTTCATTTTCCAGATGTTCTTAACAAAAGCATTTTACCTAATGTTTATGCGATGCCAGACCCACATCAATTTAGTAGCGATGAAGTATCTCTGTTTCTTGGCGATGATGGAACTCAATACCATGAAAAACTCTATGATGCCTTACAGCTAATGCAGCAAGCCCAAAACCTGGGTTCCATAATGCTATTTGATTGGCCTAAGGGAATGGATGAATATGTGCTTGAAAAGTTACAACAACTTAAAAACAAAGGTTTCCGTGGTTTTGATGAAGAATCACTATTGGTTTATATTAAACCATATATTGAGGTGTTGAGTGTTTTGACTCAGAAATATGAGTCAGTTGCTGCTAATCCACCTTATATGGGGCAGAAGAATATGAATGCCCAACTGAAAAAGTATGTAGGTGAGAAATATCCTATTTCCAAATCAGATTTGTTCGCTGTATTTATTGAGACTATGATTAACCTTGTTGAGGATAAAGCGAGAATGGGCTGTATTACAATGGAATCATGGATGTTCTTATCATCCTACGAAAAATTACGTAAGAAATTACTAAATAATTATTCAATAGGCAGTCTTGCACATTTCGGATGGCACATTATTGGAATTGCCTTTGGTACTGCATCAATGATTCTCGAAAAATCTAAAAACATTAACATAGGAGAGTATTCTTATTTGACTATTAACGATGTTGAAAGAGATAGAAATATACCATATATTTTTCCGAAGAAGGACAATAATAGATTTTCCAGAATCCCCCAAACCAACTTCTCAAAAATACCGGGAAGCCCTATTGCTTATTGGGCAAGTTCAAAAATAGTTAGTATTTTTTCAAATGCAGAAACACTACAAAATATAGGCTTAGTTAGGCAGGGAGCTTCTACGTCTAATAATGATAGATTTCTAAAGTATTGGCATGAAGTGAGTATTACTAAAATTGGATTTAATATAGAGTCTTTACAATCAGCAAATGATACTAACTTCAAATGGTTTCCGTATAATAAAGGTGGAGCATATAGGAAATGGTACGGTAACTTTGATACAATTATAAATTATGAGAATGACGGTTTTGAACTAAAAAAGTTTCAATCTACATTAAATCAAGGTTGGACAGTAAGATTGAAAAGTAGAAATTATTATTTTAAATCTGCTGTGAGTTGGCCCAAGATTTCTTCAGGCTCATTTTCAGTAAGATACTATCCTCAAGGGTTTATTTTTGATGTGGCTGGTTGTTGTTATTTCCCAGATAATGAAGATCTAAAAGAATACATTGTTGGGTTTTTAAACAGTAATGTAGCAAAAAAGTTCCTTGAGTTTATTTCACCAACTCTAAATTATGAAATTGAACAAATTAAAAGGCTTCCATTCATCAATGCATTTTGTGATAAAATAATTAACGTTAAGGAGATTTATAACTTGTCAAAAAAAGATTGGGACACTTTAGAGACCTCATGGGATTTTGAAAACTCTCCTTTACTTAATGAAAAGAACTCATTATATCATGCATTTCAATCATGGCAAGAGCAAGTGACAAAAGACTTTTTTCAACTCCATTCAAACGAAGAAAAACTAAATCGAATTTTTATTGATATTTATGGTTTGCAGGATGAACTTACACCCGAGGTACCTTTAAAAGATATCACTATACTACAGGAGGAATTAGATAGGAATGCATTGGAAATGATGGAACCAACTTTCCGTGAGCAGGGAAAAGATGCCTTTGAATTACCCATTAAAAAGAATGTTGTAATGCAACAACTAATATCCTATGCCATTGGTTGTATGATGGGTAGATATAGGCTTGATAAACCTGGCTTGCACATAGCACACTATAACCCAACAGAAGATGAAGTTTGTACATACAACTACAATGACTTCACTTTCGAAATAGACGATGATGCCATAATACCGCTAATGGGTAAAAATTGTGGTTTTTCCGATGATGCTCTAAATCGTTTTAATTCCTTTATTGATATAGTTTGGGGAGCTGAAAATCGAACCGAAAATATGAACTTCCTGCAAGAATGCTTGGGTAAAGATATTGATGTTTATATGGTAAACAACTACTGGAAAGACCATTGCAAGACATATAAAAAGAAACCCATTTACTGGTTGTTTGCCTCTAAAAAGGGAGCTTTTCAGGTATTGGTATATATGCACCGCATGAACAGGTTTACCGTAGAAAAAATACGCACAAAATACCTATTACCTCACTTACGTTATTTGCAAAATAATATAGATTTACTTAAAGATAAAGGAGCATCCATTTCAAGAGAAGATGCTCGCAAACTGGATAAATTTAGGTATGATCGGGATGAATGTGAAGAGTACGATATGTTCTTAAAAGATAAAGCCGAAAAGATAATGAGTGACGGAATTTTTGACTTAGATGATGGTGTAACTGAGAATTATAAATTGTTTGAAGGGGTTGTGGCGAAGATAAAATAGAGCAATAAATTTTAGTTATGGAAGAATATCAATTTATATATAAAGATAAACTGTCTAAAAATGATTCAAGAAAAATGATAGCATCCTTTGCTAAACATGGAAACCATGACTACAATTTCAAATTTAGTAATGACGATGACATCCGGGGGTTTTTTTCAAAGAATAACATTAGTTATGATGAGGTTGTTGAAAGATGTAAGTTGCCTGAAAATAATGTCCTTAAATTTGAGAATTTAATTGGTAGCACTTTTCAGACTCATGGAGTAAGCGTTGAGAAGGTTGATTTTATCAGTGGAAAAAGTAAGCCAATAATTCAGGGTGATGGAACCTTTTCTGAAGCTGCATATTGGACGCAAATGGAAAAGGCTAAAGAATCATTTGACCGTTCAGTGATGCAAAAATCTTATCACGATTTTCTTAATTCAATTGTATTAGCAATATCTTCAATAGAAGCTTATGTTAATTACAGGGCACAATTATGGAACGATAATAGTGCTAATGCAGTTAAGTTTGTTGACAATAAGAGTAATAAAACTTCTCTGGAAGAAAAACTTTCAAATTGGATACCTAAAATGTCAAATAGTTCTGGTCTCGACAAGAGTCATGCTTCTTGGTGTGTTTATAAAGAATTTACAAAACTACGTGATGATATGGCCATACATATAAAGGATCCAAATCCAAGTATTACTTACAAGGAGTTTGTTAAGAAATTGAATAAGTTTAAATACTTAGCAAATATGCTGTATAGATTGCATTTATTGTTTAATGAAAAAGTTCCAAGGGTAATTATTCGAGGAATGTATATTAGGGTAATTGAATTAAAACTCGTGAGTGTTAACAGGTAATTAGCATTTTACATAATATAAATACCACGAAGCAACTTTAAATAATGAAATACAGTAAAGATGTTATGGTAATAAAATTAGATATAATTGTTTTTCACAAAACATAACAATTTTTAATAGGTTTTCATGGAATATAATTATTTTTTATATAAATTGTCAAGTAAGTAGGTAAAATTATGTTTAAAGAAAAGATACAACAGCAATTTGAGAAATATCCTGATCTCCATATTCTTTTTTATTTTGATGAAGAAGGAGTTTATGAGAATGAAATAGCTAAGTTAGAGCTCTCAGGTATTAGGATTGTAAAATTTGATAACAACGCCTTTAATCTAAAGGTAAAGCTTAATGGTGAGTGGCTTGAAGAAAAAGTGTTTCTGTATGTAAAACAGAAGCCCCCAAGGGATAATAATGGATATAAGGATTTCGCACTGCTTGACCTGCTGGTAGCAAATAAAGAACTAATGCTGGATGATATTGCTGAGTTTATGGAGGAGTATCAGTTACAGCGACATCATCGTTCAACGGTTTCACAATATATGAAGGAGCTCAAGTATATTTCTACAAGAAAAATACTTGAGCCAGTATTATCTCCAGATAGATTTGACGATAAAGTATTAGTAAGAGGTCTTTTCTCTACATTCGTAAGGTTAACAGAAATCGAACAATGGGATACCATTATCGCCAAACTTTTAACATATTCCTTGGACGATAACGAAGAGAACTTTAAACGATTTAAGAAGAAGGTTAAAGACAATAATCTAACAGAAGTCCTTCAAAATAAAATTTCTGAATATTTTGGACCAATCGAACTTCAGCTAACACAGGATGAATTAATTAGCCTACTACTTAAATTAAAGTACAATGCTATTCTACAACAGTTAGGTCGCTCACATGAAACAGATCCTTATTCCGAGTTAAAGATATCGGATACAAGAAGGTTAGCAACTATGAATACCCTTCTGGAAACAGGGCTTAACAATGAAAAAATTAAAAATGATTTTACTGAGGCAATAAATCGGCTAACAAAGAATATTTCGGAAGATAGGTTGTTGGAAATATACGGTCCTGATGCAGATTATGCTTATTTGCCCGAGAATATGTTATGGTCGTTATTACGTTATCATGCTAACAACGTTGGAATACAACCAGAGCAAACTTTAGCAGGATTAGAAAGAATAGGACTTCATAGTTCCACTACACAGTACTTTAAACCTGTTCTTAGTTTCTACACTTACCTTGCTGACATGCTGATGCAATTAAATGATATTAAGACCTATATATTTGATAAACCGGCTGAATATCTCACAAGTTACACGCAGGAATATTATAGGATTGATCAGTCATATCGTAAGGCTGTATTTTCATATCATAAAATAGATACGACAGAATTACCACAGGGATTTACGCTTGAAAATAGCAAAGCATTACTTGAGCATCAGTATGAAGGCTATAGCCAGGCCCTTAATAGGGAGTGGCTTAAGTGTATGAACGAATTTGATTTTGATTACAGCTCATTACCTTTCCCAAAACAATACGACTTTTACAAACATGAGATTAGCCCAGTTGATAAAAAAGTAGCAGTAATAATCTCAGATGCTCTCAGATATGAAGCAGCCGAATCATTGTTAAATGAATTACATGCCGATTCAAAAAATAAGGCAGATATCAGGTATATGGTGGCTTCTGTTCCATCAAAAACAAATGTTGGAATGAGTAACTTACTACCTGGAAGACAATATGAATTTCTTGGGAACGACATTAAAGTAGATGGGTTAAGCACAAAAGGATCTGATAATAGAGAGAAACTACTTAAGCTTACTGAAAAGAATGCCATCACTACTACTTTAAATATTATTAAAACCAATAAAGAGGCCGAAAATAGAGATATCTTTAAAAACAAAGTCGTATACATTTATCATGATATTATCGATTCTATTGGAGATAAACGAGCATCAGAAGGCCGTACATTTGAAGCAGTAGAAGATGCCATTAATGAAATTAAAACTGAAGTTAAAAAACTACATTCTTCGTTTAACGTCTCTCGGGTGTTAATAACTGCTGATCATGGGTTTATTTATAACGATAAAGTTATTGAGGATAAGGACAAAGAAAACCCTACAGGAATAGAATCAGCAATCTCACACAACAGATTTGAAATACTGAAAGAGAATGTTGACAACAGTTTTAGTTATTGCTTTCCATTAAGTCGAACTACTTTGTTTAAGGAAGATTACTTTGTAATAATACCAACATCGGTAAACCGATACAGAAAGCAAGGTGTTGGGCACCAATTTGTACATGGTGGTGGAAGCTTACAAGAATTAGTAGTCCCAGTAATAGAGAGTGCACGAAAGAGGGTTGAAATAACTAAAAAAGTTAGCCCTGTTTTAGTAAATACAAAGTTGAAGATACTTTCAAATGTAATACGTATTCAATTGTTACAAGAGAAAAAGGTATCACGATTTGAAAAAGAAAGAGATGTTATTGCCGGAATATATAAAGGAAATGAGATGGTTTCAAATGCTTTTGAGGCTACCCTCGATTCAACTTCAGACTTGCCCAGTGAAAGGAACTATAGATTTAACCTTACACTATTGGCCTCCTCTGGAAGTGAAAGTGTCCTAAAGCTAAAGATTTTTGACAAATCTGATATGCTAAACCCACTCATCGAAGAGAATGTGATAAATCAAACATTAATTGAAAGTGATTTCTAATGGAAAACCAGGAAAAAATAATTCAGAACTTTGAAGGTAAAGTAGTAAGAAAAGACCTAACATCTTTGGTAAAAGGAAATGCCGTTGTTCCAACCTATGTTCTTGAATATCTCCTTGGACAGAACTGCGCAGTTAATGACGAAAAAATTATTATGCAGGGTATCGAGAAAGTAAAGAATATTATAAAAAACAACTTCGTACATAGGTCTGAGGCTGAACTTGTAAAGTCGATGATTCGTGAAAAGGGTAGCTTTAAGATTATTGACAAACTTACAGTAGTTCTAAATGAGAAGGGTGATTATTACGAAGCGTCATTTGCAAACCTTGGGATATCAAAGGTTCCGATTTCATCCTCAATAATTAAAAAGCATAAAAAACTACTTAGCGGAGGAGGAGTATGGTGTATAATTGGTATGGAGTATGATTCTTCGGAGGATGCTGATTCGAGGTGGTTGATACAAAACCTTAAGCCGATTCAGGTATCAGGTGTTGAACTTGAAGAATACAGAGAAAAACGAAAAGAGTTTTCAACAGACGAGTGGCTGGATTTATTAATGCACAGCATAGGCTTAAACCCCGAGTACTTTAACCGAAGAGGAAAGCTAATTCAATTGTCAAGGCTTATTCCACATGTGGAGAATAATTACAACTTCATCGAGCTTGGTCCGAAAGGAACTGGTAAGTCCCATATTTTTTCTGAGCTATCTCCCCATGGAGTACTTGTTTCAGGTGGAGATTTAACCAGTGCAAGATTATTTGTAAGTAATGTAGGGAAAGGCAGAATAGGTTTGATAGGATATTGGGATATTGTTTGTCTGGATGAGTTCGAGCAAGTTGTTGGATCACGCCGTTCGGATGGTGATATGGTGAACATCATGCAAAACTATATGGCTAACAAGTCGTTTAACAGAGGCAAGGAAACCTTTCAGGCGTATGCATCAATGGCTTTTGTTGGAAATACAAAAAAGCCTGTTCCTTATATGCTCAAAAACTCACACTTATTTGAGTCAATACCAGAAGCATATATAAAAGGGGCCTTCCTTGATAGAATTCATATTTATATTCCTGGATGGGAAGTGAACATATTGAAAGAGAGTGTATTCTCTAAGGAATTTGGATTTATTGTTGACTATCTTGCTGAGATACTAAAAGAATTCAGGAAACTTGATTATACAACACTTATTGATGACTATGTAGAGCTTGATCCATCATTCTCAGGAAGAGATAAAATGGCTGTTAAAAAGACATTTGCAGGCATGGTTAAGCTAATTTACCCAGACCGCGCAATGACACAGGAAGAGGCTTTAGAGTTAATAAATTTTGCTATTGAAGGCAGAAAACGTGTTAAAGATCAGCTTTATATAATTGACCCTACTTTTGCTAAGGATCCAGTTGACTTCAAGTATATTATTAAAGCAACAGGCAAAGTTGTTGAAGTTGAAACACTCGAGAACTTAATATATAGTAAGCCTAATATCAATATTGACGAAGAGGATGCTACTGGGGAAACGAAATCAGGTGGTGACAGTAAAAGGCATGATGACCCTAAGCCCAAAGTGTTAACCATACTCGATAATCAAACAGGCATTTCTTACAACAAATTATTTGGGTCCTACCTGAAAGGGGCAAGCAATATTACGCTGATCGATCCATATATTAGACTCCCATATCAATTTAAGAACCTGATGGAGTTTTGTGTGATGCTTGCTCAAAACAAGGAGGAAGAAGAGGTAATTGACTTGAAAGTAGTGACATGGAATGATGAAGAGCATATGATTAACTCCATTAATAGCTTTAAAGAAATAGTGGAGGAGCTTTATGAGGTCGGTATTAACTTAGTTTTTGAATTTGAGCAACTTCATGACCGATCCATCGAAACAAATACCGGATGGAAAATAATCCCAGGGCGCGGTCTCGATATTTTTGAGCCCCGCGAGGGATGGTACAATGTAGGTGATTTGTACCAGGAGAAAAGGAAGTGTAAGAATTGTACGGTGACATTTTTGAGAGGGTAGGGTAACATCATTAATCTTGTTAGTCGGACAAGTCTCTTATTCTACTAAGTGAAATGTTCAACCATTCGAATATTAAAACGACTAAGGTCTACTTTGGGATTCGTGAGAGGGAGATATTTTATGTATATGATAATCTCCTAGTGTTAGATAATATTATGAGCAAAATACTCCCAGAGGCATAGGGTGAAACTCACTTTGCCTACTCGATTTCAAACCGTAAAAACTAGTAAAATATATATTTTCTTCGAAATAGTATAGCATAATACGACAAGTCACAGGTTAAGCGGTGTTCAGCCACAAAAAACCTTATAACTTACCGGCAAATGCCTATTTTATCATATTCAAGGGTATACAAGTGCTGCATATTTATTTATTCTAAGAAAGGTCAATTAGTGCACCCTTGCATATAATAAAATTAAGTTAAGGCGGTTTTTTGTGTCTTCACCCGGCACTCTTTTTAAGTATAGCAATGTAACATTTATTGTTTTGTTCAAAGCTTGTAGTTTGCTATAATTAAACCGTGCCTTATTATTTTAGCGTGCCTGCGGGTCGGGCTACTATCCGTGTCATCGTATTTTATTGTGCCCTGTTTCTCAGCCTATCTGATTTTTCTCTAAGCTCCACTTTTCTGTATACAAACGTCCTTACAACTTTACATTTACGTGGACTTATAAAAAAATCAGACACGCTTCTCAACCCCACGGTAGGAGCTTACAAATTATTCTTCAAACGTTTATAACAATACAATCCTTTTACCGGTCATAATTTATAAGCCCCTACCCTTTTCCATCCCCAAGCAATAAAATCCTCTTTGCCCCAGAGCAGCCCTCCACACGCTGCCGGCACGCAAGCTCTATTCTATCTTTCGCATAAGTTTGT
>Ga0307991_1000627_pt1 | contig 25309 bp, 19 predicted proteins | sample EllFjometagen131_FD_203146 | JGI IMG/M metagenome (GOLD analysis project Ga0307991, IMG submission 203146) | Marine microbial communities from Ellis Fjord, Antarctic Ocean - #131 | ecosystem: Environmental > Aquatic > Marine > Unclassified | place: Southern Ocean | collected 2014-10-08 | reverse complement strand
GAAAAATGCTTAACACGGGTTTTGAACTTTTGTAGCTGCAATGTTCTGACCACATGGCCGAATAAAGCCCTAACTCAACATCATTCGGCTTTCTTTTTAAAGCATCTATAATTTTCTTATATTCATCGCTGGTAAGATTATTCTCTTCTAATATTTTATTTATATTTTCTTCCTGATAATTCATAATTGACTCCTTTTAATATTGATAAATTTGTTAAGCTTAACTTTTTATATAAACTCTGAAATTTCTTTTAAAATATCTTTCATTGATGGAATTCCGGAAAACCAGATTCTTCCGGTAACTTCATTCGTAAAAGCACAGTAAGCCATAGAAATGAGTTGCCTTAATCTTTCAGGTAAAGGGGAAGGCTTTGTGTTAACTTTTTCTTTCCAATTTACTCCATATTTGTTTTTTGCATCTGTAAGTTCTTTGTGCCAATCGGTTTTTCGGTAATATATCCGCGCGATTTCTTTACTGACTGGCATATCTTCAAAGGTAAATCGACATTCATCTAAAGTACCCAATACATCAACAACTATAAATTTTCTCTGTTCGTCAAATGCTAATTCTATCTTTCCATCTTCATATTTTAATCCTATTTTTTTAGCTTCTTCGTTGATCAATTGATTAATCAATGAGGTTATTTTTTTTAGCTCATTGATTTCCTGACTGCTTATATGGGAAATTTCTTTTGCTTCATTCCAATCCATATACCGGTCACTGGATTCAAGCTTGGTAGAAACATCTAAGAAAGGTTTTTCTAAATCCTGTTGCTGAGTGGGCATCTTTTCGAGACCTAAATCTTCTAATTTTAGATTACCTTCCTCTAATCTTTTAAAAACGCTGGAGCCTTGGGGAAGGGAATTACGATAAATAATTTCAAGAGGAATAAGAAAATTACTCTTTTCGTCTTTATAAACAGAATAATCATAAGCAAGATCTTTTTGCGTTGGCTTCAGTACCCGTACCATTTTCACTTCCATGGTATTTGGTAAATTTTTTATTTCAACTAATTTTTTTGATTCTCCGTCTTCTACCAAGCCTATATAGTGTGTTTTTATCCCCATATTTTCTAGTTTTTCAAAAAAATAAGCAGCAGATATACACAAAGACCTACCTTTATTTTCAATATAATCAGGCATCTCACCCCAATCAAAGACCGAATAACGATCAGAAAATACAAATCTTCCTAATCCGGTTTCATCTTGATTTGGCTTTTTTAATACTTCTAAATCTTTTACGCTTCCCATTCAAATGCTCCTTTTAATTAATTTGCTAATTCGCCAATTGGCCGATTAAATGAGTTGTTAGCATTAAATACAATAAGTAAGCAAGAGTAGGCCTCATTATGATATCGGTATATTTTTAAGATATAAACTAATTTAACCAGTAAAATAGAAACCGGATAAACAATATACTATCCTCCCTACTCTAAACACTATACGTTTTTATATTTTTATATCTTTTATTTTTTGAGCCATTGCTTTTCTATAATTTTTAAGTTTCTCTCTGATTTTAGTATTTTCTATAGCTAAAATGTGAGCTGCCATAAGACCTGCATTTTTTGCATTACCTATTCCAACAGTTGCCACAGGAATGCCTCCGGGCATTTGCACGGTTGACAATAAAGAATCCAATCCACCTAAAGCCTTTGTTTCGATAGGCACTCCGATAACCGGTAAAAGTGTTCCGGAAGCAATGACACCTGCAAGGTGAGCTGCTCCTCCTGCTCCGGCAATGACGACTTTAAAATCATTTTTTTCCATGTAAGAAATATAATCACGCAAAAGCTCAGGAGTACGATGAGCAGAAAGTACTTTCATTTCATAGGAAATATTCATTTCTTTTAATATCTCTACCGCCTTTTCCATGATTTCTTTATCCGATAGGCTTCCCATTATAATTGCTACTTTCTCCATATTTCTTCTCCTTTACATTATAATGATAATTTTTTTTATTGCAGGTAAAAATAAAAAAATCCCAAACAGAAAAAATTCCTTTAGAGTGGAACCTCCCCGCCTGGGATTTTAACCCTTCGGTGTAGTATAAAATATACTTTGCACCACTTGGTTCTAATCTTATTCTACGCACAAAATCCGTTAATACGGAAAATATTAAATAAGCGAATCCCTAAGGTGCACTTCCACTCGTAGCCTATTGTGATTTACGGTCACATGGTAGAAAACACCCTTGCCATATTCAAGAGTTTATACGAGTTTAATTATTTAATTTTATAATTTTTACCTGACCAAATATAGCATTAATCATTTGTAATGTCAAAATTTATTGATCGTTATCAAAACATTCTGCATTGCCCTAAATATGCTTTCAAATCATAGACTTCGATTTTACGTTATCCAAAAAAATCAAGTTCCATTCATGCTCTTGTTTAACCTCTTTAAAGTAAGAGTGAATAGTATTTATTTAGAGTAAGAAAAACGGGATTCCCATTTTCTGTTTCTTTCCCTTTTACCAAAATAAATTTTCCTTCTTTTTCCTGACTTTGACACTTAATCTTCTGTAACCCCTTATTTATCAACAAATAAAAAAATGAAAATGCACATTTTTGCACTACATTTTCTTAAGCAAAAAAATAGAATGCTTATTTTACAAGGGTTTTAGAGGTTAAATATTCAAAATTGGCTTGCAAGTGTCAAAGTCGGGAGTAATTTTTCTTGATTCAATTTTTCATTATTTTCATCAATATTTTTCATAGGTTCTAACCTTAAAAGGATTTTCACCTTTTATTTTTAATATTTTAGCAATTTGCTCAAAGGCTCTAGCTAATTCTAATTTTTCATTATTCATACCAACTTTATATAATAAATTTTTTACAATTTTTTGTTTAAATTTATCAATGTTTTTTCGTAAAGTAAAATTCTTACTTTCCTCATATTATACTTGATTATTATATAGAAATCTTTCAATTATTAAACATTTCATGTCCAGGAAAAATACATCTAATACATTGGTGAAACTTAGAAAATATAAATGAATATTATAAAGCTCGGATAAAAATAGAATCATCTTGGCAAGATTGATTCTTTATATTGTATATTTATAATTGTATTCCATTTCATTATAAATTCAGAAGATATTTTCTAATAGAAAATGACATTTATGCTATAACCTTATACAATATCAATTTTAAAAAGTCCTCTTTTCTAAAACATTGAAATAATTTATTTTGTTTAAAAAAAATAATATTAAAACCTTTGCTATCTTTTCCCCTCATATAATAAAAAGGCAAAGTTTCAAAAACTCTGCCTTTTTTAATTTTTTTTTCTTATAATCAATTGTTTCTAAATTATAATTCTTTAAATACTGCTCCGGTACTTGCTGAAGTAACCATTGCAGCATATCTTTTCAAATAATGTGTCCCGGGAATTTGTTTTTCAGGTAACACCCAGGAAGATAGGCGAGCTTCAATTTCTTGAGCTGATAAATCAACGGTTAATTTCCGCTTGGAAATATCTATGCTTATCATATCGCCGTCTTCAAGAATCCCTATCAGGCCTCCCTCCGCTGCCTCGGGTGATACGTGACCAATAGCAGCTCCTCGGGTTGCTCCGGAAAAACGACCGTCTGTTATCAAGGCAACTTCGCTATCCAGACCCATACCACACAAAGCAGAGGTAGCAGCCAACATTTCTCTCATTCCGGGGCCGCCCTTCGGTCCTTCATATCGAATCACCATGACGTCACCTTTATTAATTTTTCCGTCAATGATGGCTTGATAGGATTCTTCTTCTGAGTCAAATACACGGGCAGGTCCTTCAAAAGTATACATTTTCTTATTTACAGCTGAAGTCTTAATGACTCCTCCATCGGGAGCTAGATTGCCTCTCAAAATGGCAATGCCGCTTTCTTTACTATAGGGATTTTCAATGTTTTTGATGATCTCATTGTTTTTTATTCTGGCTGTTTGTATATTTTCCCCTAGAGTTTTTCCTGTTACGGTTTTTTCATTTAAATAAATTAGATTCGATTTGGTAAGTTCTTTCATCAATGCCTGAATTCCACCTGCAAAATAGAGATCAGTCATGTGAAAAGGGCTGGATGGTGATATTTTAGTAAGTATAGGTACTTTTTTGCTTAATTCATCAAACATTTCCAAAGTCAAAGGGACTCCCGCCTCATGAGCAATAGCTAATAAATGCAGAACAGTGTTGGTCGAACCTGCCATAGCCAAATCAAGAGTAATGGCATTCTTAAAGGCTTTAGATGTCATGATATCTCTTGGCTTTGTTTGTGTTTCTATTAATTTTAAAATAGATTTTCCAGCCAGGTTTGCCAGCTGTTTTCGGGCTCCATACCCACTTGGGATAGTTCCATTTCCCGGTAAAGCCATGCCTAAAGCTTCTGCAAGACAATTCATGGAATTAGCAGTGAACAATCCGGAACAACTACCAGCGGTTGGACAGGCACAGCCTTCCAGTTCGATAAGTTCAGATTCAGTCATCTGACCCTCATTATACTTACCAACTGCCTCGAAAACGGTTGATAAATCTACATTTTTTCCATGATACTGACCCGGCAACATGGGTCCACCGCTAATGTAAATTGCGGGAATATTTAAACGTCCTGCTGCCATCAACATGCCGGGAACAATTTTATCGCAATTAGCAACTAAAACCAAGCCATCAAAACGATGAGCCATAGTGACTGCTTCAATTGAGTCTGCAATTAACTCACGGCTCGGTAAAGGATATTTCATTCCATCATGATTCATGGCTATTCCATCACATATCCCAATAGCAGGAAATTCCATCGGAATACCACCTGCTAAAGAAACACCTATTTTAACCGCTTGAGCAATTTCGTTTAACTGAATATGACCAGGAATAATTTCATTATATGCATTTACAACACCAATCATCGGCTTATCAAGATCCTCTGCTGAATAACCCATGGCATACAATAATGACCGATGAGGAGCTCGATTAATACCTTTTACTACGACATCACTACTTTTTTTCATATTTTTTCTCCTTTTGTTTATTATTGTTAATTATATAATATCTATTTAAATAAGTTAACATGGTTTTATTTGAAAAATAAGACTGGCTTCACTGTGAAAATCAGGTCATTTCCTGTTTTAAAGTTAGTTGCTCTCTTGACTAAATCTTTTTCATTATATATCAGTATCAACTATTTTCAAAGTATCTTTAATGTTAGTAAGTATAATTTATCATCTTTTATCTGTCAAACATTTAAGTTAAACTCTCTTTTTATGTTTTTTTTCATTTTATTTGCTAAAAAGTATTTAAAAATGGTAAAATTATCAAAATATAAATTATTCTGAAATGCTAAAATTTACGTTACTTACTTCAATAGAATCTAAAAAGGAGCAAAATATATGCGTGACAATATTCATCTTCTCACTATTGAAGAAATTGCCAAAGAAATTGAAAAATGTGAAAAATGCCCTCTATACCAAACCCGTACCAAGGTTGTACCCGGTGAAGGAAATAGTCATTCAAAAGTTATCTTTATCGGTGAAGCTCCGGGGGAAGAAGAAGACTTTAAAGGAAAACCATTTATTGGAAGAGCCGGGCAACTTTTTTCTAAAATTCTACAATCAGTCGACATAAAAAGGGAAGATATCTTTATCACGAATATGCTGAAATGCAGGCCTCCCGGAAATCGCAATCCTTCAAAAAGTGAAATTGAAACCTGCTTACCCTTTTTAGAATCACAGATTGCTTTAATCAATCCTAAAATCATTGTAACTTTGGGGAATATACCTACTCAGTTTTTTCTCGAAACTACAAAAGGAATTACAAAACTACGAGGTAACTGGTTTGATTGGCTGGGGGAAATAAAAATATTTCCCATGTTTCATCCCAGCTACTTATGCAGAAATGAGAGTACATCTCCCGGAAGTCCCAAAGCACGAACCTGGCAGGATATTCAAACCCTTAAAGAAGCGATGGAAGATTTATAAAAATTGCAATAAACAATTTTTTATTTTTTTATTTTTCCTTAAACATTATTTCTTTTTCTAATGCTTTCTTTGCATTTTTAGCATGTTGCCTCATTAATGTTTCTGCTAGTTCTTCATTTTTTTCTTTTAAAGATTCAACAATTTTCTTATGTTCTTTTACTGCTTCTACCTGTCGTTCTTTACTAGAAATAATTAGAGAAAAATTTTCTCTTGACTTCCTATGAAGATTATCTAATAATAAAATCAATTCTTTGCTCTCACTGCATTCTTCTATAATCTTATGAAATTCTATATTTAAATTAGCAATGCTTCTAATTGATTTTTTCAAAAGAAGCCCTTCCATCTTTTTAATATTTTCTTCTAAACGTGTTATCTCTCTCATGGTAATATTTTTAATTGCTTTTCTGATTGCTAAACCTCTCAAAACACCTCTGATATCATAAAATTCGGTTAAATCATTCATTGTAGGAAGCGGGGCAACTTTTACCCCTTTGGGTGGAGAGGGCACCACTAATCCTTTTTGCTGTAATTCAATAATGGCTTCACGGACAGGAGTCCGGCTTACTTTCATCCCTTTTGCTAGTTTAGATTCTACCAATCTCTCCTCAGGTTTCAATTTACCCTGAAAGATTGCATCACTTAATACTGTATACACTTTGTCTCTTATTGCAATCTTTTCGCTTAAATCTTCCAATATTTTATAACTCATTATTTTATATTCCCCCAATGCTATTTAAAAATATTCTTATAAGACATTCTAATTTTTTTATTTTAAAACAAGTATTATTTTTGAAAGCCATCTTTTAATTTGAATAATTATCAATTAAAAACGGCATAGAATTTGTTAATCCAAAAATGGTAAATAAATGATTAATAAACATATTATAAACTCCAAGCACAAAAGCATAAACCTTAAAAAAGAAAAATATTAAACTTTTACACAGAAAAAGGATACGCAAATACAAGAATTCCGATCAGTTCATTTCCAAAATATAATATCACACCTATCCTGTCACTTCGACTAACTAAAACAGGCTCTAATACAAGAAAGAAAAGAACAATAAATGAAACGATGCCCAAGATTACAGTCACTAATACATTTTTAAATCAATTATTTATTACTAGATTTCCAAAGGTTTAAAGTTTTTCTTTAAGATCCTTATCGCTTTTTCCGGATCAAGTCTACCATAAAGTCCTCCAACGGTGGAGAGAATATAAGAAGCATCAAGCAATACTTTGCTGTTGGAACGCAGGATGGTATATTCTTTGGGATTAAAAAGAGCACCTTTGGCTATTGTTTTTATATTCTCCATGTGGTAATCATCCCCTGCTTTACATTTGTGATATATTGTCCCTCCGATCAAAACTAGAGTACAGTCTTCGGTGAAGAAATTTACACCTTCCTGTAAAAAGTATACATCTGTTTCCTTTACATGACCTACATTGTTCGCAGTCGCAATTTTTAATGTTTCGCTGGCCAATAAGCTTCTTATAAAATCTTCCTCTTCTGTTTCCGGTTGTATGTGAGGATTGTCAGATATCCATTTTAGGTATTCTTCTAATTTAATTTCCCATTTACCGTTATTAATACTTAAGTAACGGTCACAATTTTGACTGTTTCCCGTAAAATTCGGATATTTTTCATTGAATGCATCCTCAAGATATTTTTTCATTTCTCCGGTTTTATATCTCTCTAAATCCATCAGGTTTCTGGCATTGTATGCTAAACCATATTTACCTTCTACTCTTCGATAAGCCAGCGGATAGTTTGGTGTCTTTAATATCGTTCTTTTTGCCTTTTTCTTAGCATCTTCCCACGGATAAAGATAGAGAGGATTAGAACGAACATTGGCAAAGTAGTCAGTGGTGCAACCACCGATATCCAGAGCAACAATATTTCCTATTCCTTCTTCTTTGCCGTAACCGCGTGCCAGTAAATTAATTCCTAAAAAAGCAGCTCGGGGAGTAGGAATAAATTTAGCACTCATATATTCTTCAACAACATCAAATCCCTTGCCCCTGATAACAACGGTCTGGAATAATTCCCGAATAGCCTCATTAACAACTTCTATATTATAATTATTCACCTCGGGCATAAGATTTTCTGTAATTTTTACATTAATGTTTTCTTTTTGGAATATATCTGTTATCTCTTCTTTTACATCTTCGTTCCCCGAATAAATAACCGGTATTCCATATTTTGCATAAGTTGCCAGTTTCGCTGTCTTTGCTAAAATCTTCGCATTATGTAATACCGTCTTCGTATCTCCACCGTCATTAACTCCACCAGTCAATAGTATTATTTCCGGCTGGTCAATTAAATAGATATTTTTTGCATCTTCTTCGGACAATTTTCCATGATAGCTGTTTAAGAGTTTTGCTCCGGCAGTCAGGGCTGCAAGGTCGGATGCAAATCCACTTTCACGGGCGGTCAATGAAACAGTAATCATCTTCAATCCGCCCTTTGCACTACTGCAAGGTAACTTTATATCAAATTCATCCATCTTTTTCTTTAGAGGGTCCCAATTTCCTGATTTTTGACATTCGGGGAGGCATCCTAATCCATTAGCTAATCCTTCGCGAATATCATTTACGGTGGTTGGAATATAACGTAAATCAACATCATCCTTGCTGGTATCAAAGATAGCTACTTTTGTATAAGTACTTCCAAAATCAACCGCAAGAATCTTCTTATTTTTAAAATCGGTAATTCCTAATTTTTCCCTAAAAGCCTGAGTGCTGTCTTCTTCGATGACATCCTTTGAATCCTCTACTGCTGATCTATCATTCGATTGAGTGATATTTTTATCAAAATACCAGGGGAATCTATTCCTGACAATATCAACTCGCTCAAATTCATCTTTGACTTCTTTTCCACAGAATGTATCAATTCTGCAACATCCATCCACTATTTTAGTCCTACACATGCCTGTTAATTCATAACGCTTGTCAATTACCGTAACTTGCGGTGCCTGGAACAATCCTACCTGTAAGGCTAAATCCAGGTTGTCGGCACTAATCATATTGCATTCACCGGAGGGATAATTTTTCCCGTCAATAAGGTCTAACAGCATGGTTTCATAATTCATTTCCTTCTCTTCAACTTTTTTTCTTTTTACAGATATTTCTTTGGAAACTGTAAATTTTGAGAAATCCTCTAAAGTAACTTTGCCTTCATATCCACCCATTAAAGCTAAATGAAAGATATTATACATAGCTCCATTTTTAAGCTCTTCCTTACGGTCGGCAACACTGGGAATATTCCAAATATCGGGAAGAGGTGCTCTTTCATATTCCTTAAATGACTGTTTGGTAATATCACAGCTAGCAACAATATCTTCCGGCTTCGCATCATGATGGGCTTCACAATAGCTGACTACATGCACAATTTCCGGTTCCATAAACATCTGCCAATAGGTGGTCATGGCAAGATGACTTTTAGCCTCATCCAAATTAGGCGGAAAACTGGATAATCCACCTCTTGTCTCTTTGATAATATTGTAATCAAAATATCTGGTTAAAGGTTCGATTATCTCAAAGGCTGCTTTCATTTTAGCTAAATCGTTTAGAGGTTCTATTTCCGGTGGTAGGTCAAACATTAATTGCATCACATAATTTTTCAATCCCATCTTCATGGCTACAATCCCACAAAGAATATGATCAGTTACGTACATATCGTCTGTACATCTACGTAACTGCCATTGATGTGGGTCATTTATTTCCAAAGGTTTATCAATTAATGCCCACCAGCGCATGGTATTGAAATGCTCGTTTATTCCATCTAAAATAGAAAGAGGTCCTCTACCATCCAAGCGGTTGTAGAAGAAAATTGGAACTGCGGGGAATGGCATATGTAATGTTTCTTCGAATATTTTTGCCGCTTCTACTAATTCATCTGTTCCGGAATAAATTCTGGTCATCGGATAATTGCCACATTTGGTTGCATCTTTAAGTGTTCTCAAATCCTCTCTGCTTCGAATCGGAGAGCCACCTTCACCATTACGATATTTTTTAGGATTTTCTTCTCCACGGTCAAATTTTGGTAAAAAAGCCTGGGTAACCTGGTCGGGAGCTAAAGATACTATTTCCAGACATCCTGCTTCACTTATCGCTTTAACACCATCCACCGTAGGTTGAATCGTTTCTGCTGCTGCACCGATATGGGCTCGTAAAATTGGCCGATTTTCCAATTCGCGAACCTGTTTTATTCTTTCCAGCAGATCGTCAGACCAAGCAATTTTATCCTTGGCAATCTTAATTCGATTTCGGGCAAACTCATCCAATTCAGCCATAGTTACATAATCATCAACGACCAGATCAAAAAATTTCTGATATTTTTCATTATCTTTATAATCTTCTGCAATTTTTTCCAGGTTAAAATGACGGTCTTTGTTGGGTGAAAATTTATCTTTTAAAACATGCAATCCGGTCATTGCCCTGACTAAATTAGCAGCCGGCCTTAAACCTCCAAAACAATATCGGATACCGCTTTTTGCGTTTTGAAGTTCGAATTTACAAACTTTCTCAACTAATTCTTTAATGATTTCATCAACATGTAAGTCACCCAATCGATAACAAAAAGATACGACTTCCGGCTTTGATTCTCTTATTTTATCTATAAGTTCGTCAATGGAAACAGCAGGGCCTAGTTTGATGGCAAGATAGCCAATTCCCATTGTTTCCATCCATTCAGCAAATTTTTCGACTCCCAAAGTGTGAACACATGGGTCTATGGAACAATTTAAAACTCTTCTTTTTGTTGGTTTTTCCATTTTTTCTCCTTTTACAGTATAAAAAATTAAACAAGTTAATAAATTATAATTTCTTCCAAATTATTAATATTGTAATTTTGAGGAATTCGAGCATCTTTTATGTCCTTTCCTTCCAAGCAACCTCCTTTTATATATTCTTTCCCTATCCATTTACTGGTAGTTAAAATTACTTCATCAATTATCGGAATGTCTACTTTAGCCAATTGGGCAATTGCTTTGGTAACAACTAAACCAAATGGTATATCTTCAGTTAAATAACGTGCCTGGAAATTCGGCAAGAAATAATTGTTTTCTTTTTTTACCGGTGCACGTAACCCTTGATAAGCACTGTTGGTGTTAAAGCAAGTCTGTAGGGTTTTTTTATCTATGATTGAATCTTCATAGGAATATATCAGCCAATTTTTTAAACTCATTACACTTTTCAAATTCACATTTTTATCCAAAACCTTTATTTTTTCAGTTACCATCAGTATTTCATCACTCATCTCTTGTAATGTTTTTGCAATTTCTCTGGTTACTCCCTGGTAAAATAAAGGAATTGTATCTTCTTGGTAGGTTACTTGTTCCTTGCCTTTAAAAAGTCCATACATAATTCCCGGATGAATAACCTGCCCTAAATTTGCCAGAGTGAGGGTTAACATATTTGCCAACGGTTCGATTTTTAAATCAAGAATTTTAGATAAGAAATAAGCTAATTCGGTAGAAATTTTATGAGGGAATGCAGCCATTCCAACTGATTTTTTTTTACCTAAAATATCCACCTTGCTGGCATACTCTTTTATTCGACAAGCCCAGGGAAGAGTCTGCATACCAAATATCTTTATTTTTTCTTTTTTATTATCCTTTAAAATCTTTAAAGCGGCATATTCAAAACCGCTCCGAGCCGGAATGGCTCCTATAATTGCTTCTTCTTTTAAAAAGGGTGCTATCTGTAGCAATGTATGTTCATGAGCGAAAGCTGGTAGCGGCATAAGTATTAAATCTGCTTCTTTACATGCTTCTTTTGCCAATTTGCTCACTTTATCCGGCTGTCCATATATTTCATTGTCTCCTATGGTTGCGGTTAAATATTTTTTATCATTAATTAGTTTTTGAAAATGATGAGCTTCGTCTCCAAAAGGAAGGAAAAGATTAATCTTGCCGGAAAAATGATTTTGAATGACAGGAATCATAGCATGAGCAGCATTTCCACCACCGCAGATAGTTATTGTATCAATATTCATTAATAACCTCTTTTTATTTCAAATATATTTATATTATAATAAAGATTCTAATCATTTTTTACGCTATATCATGTTTTATTAAATCTAAATCATTTACCCTTTAGAAATTAGAAATATGAATAATTATATTGGTATACGGTATACCGTATATTATGATATATTACACAATAGTAAAAAAAAGTCAAGTTTTTATAAAATAAATTTAATATTTTAAAAAGTACGGATATTTATTTGGAAATGATATTTATGTAATATGAAATTAAAATAAGTTGAACAATTTTTTTATTTTCAGTAAAGCTGATCTTATCACACCTTTTAATTGCGTAAAAATTCGAAATTTATGCGAATAAAAATCATCGATTGTCTGCTTATTTCCAAAATATTTTTAAAACTTGTAAAATAAAATCGTAAATTTATATTATTTTAATTTATTCTCAATTTTTTATTATTTTTAAAATTCTGATACTCGTGCGACTTTTTCAAAAAAGCTTCAAATATCTTAATAAACACAGGATAATCCTTGAACATTTTTTCCGGATGAAATTGAAGACCTAAAGCAAAATTATAGGTAGGACTCTCAATGGTCTCGATTATATTATTTTTAGCCCAAGCAGAGGCTTTAAAATCTTTGCCCGGCTCTACGCAAAATTGATGATGAAAACTATTTACCTCTATTTCTGAAACCTTTAATATTCGTTGTAGCAGGCTACCTCTTTCTATATTAATGAGATGAGTAGGGATATTTCCTTTACTCTTCTGTCGATGCAAATCTCCGCCAGTATCTATTTCATCTAAAAATTTATTGCTAAGTTTTCCTCCTGCTGTCTCACAGATCATTTGCATTCCCCGACATATTCCTAATAAGGGTATATTTCTTTGCATGGCGGCTTTTGCAAGATATTGTTCAGCAATATATCGTTTTTCATCTAATGCTCGCAAAGTTCTTGGTCTTTCTTTTACTTCTCTCCGATCACCTTTGGTAGTACTTCCACTTCCTCCTGTTATAAATAATCCATCAATGATATCTAATGTCTTTTCTGACAAATTTTTATCAGAAAATACAGGAATAATAAAAGGTATTCCTCCACATTTTATAATAGGTTCTATGTAACTTCTACTTACTCTATAATAGGGAGTTTCATCGGTGTTTCTTTTACCCAAATTACAAAAACAAGTAATACCAATAATTGGTTTCATAGATTTTACCTCTTATTTTTTACAATATTTATTTTGCCCGATGGCAAGCAACTTTATGATCTTTTGACACCTCAACTAAAGGAGGCATTTTTTCTTCACATATTTTACCAACTTTTGCAAAACAACGCGTTTGAAATGGACATCCAGGAGGAAGGTTAATGGGAGTCGGGACTCTACCTTTAAGTAAAATTCTTTTCCTCTTATGGATGCCTTTTCTACCTAAAGCAGGAATGGCCGAAAGAAGAGCTTGAGTATAAGGATTAAAAGGCGATTTAAAAAGTTCTTCAGTGGGGGCAATTTCCATGATTTTACCTAAATACATCACCGCAACATAATCACTGATATAATTTATGACACTGAGATCGTGGGCAATGAAAAGATAAGTCAGGTTAAATTCTTCTTTTAATTTTTCCAGTAAAGTAATAATTTGAGCTTGGATAGAAACGTCCAAAGCAGAAACAGGCTCGTCAGCTACAATAAACTCCGGGCTCATAGCTAAAGAACGTGCAATACTAATTCTTTGCCTCTGTCCCCCGCTAAATTGATGCGGGTATTTCACTATATCGCGTTTTGTTAATCCTACTTTTAACAGTAAATTAATAATAATATCATTTTGTTCGGAAGGATTAGTGATTCCTTTTTCCTGCAATGCAACAGCAATAATTTCTCTAACAGGTTTTCGGGGATTTAGTGAAGAATAAGGATTTTGGAAAATAATTTGAGCGTGATTTCGAAATATTTTTAATTCCTTTTTATTCATTTTATGTATGTCCTCGCCTCTATATGTAATACTGCCATGTGTAGGTTTATATAAATTGACAGCCATTTTTCCCAATGTTGTTTTTCCAGAACCGCTTTCACCAACCAAACCCAATACTTCTCCACTCTTTATCTGTAAATCTACTCCATCTACTGCTTTTAGAATAATTGCTTTTTGATTGACCAATATCTTTCCAAGAAAGCTTGGTGTACGTTTTATAAAATATTTTTTGATATTTTTTATATTAACTAAAACATCTTTACTATTATTCAATTCAATCTCCAATTAAAATAAATTTAATTTATACTTTTTTATAAAGCAAGCACCTTACTTGCCGCCCTTTTTCAATTTTTTGCAAGGGAATTTCATTTTCTTGACACTGAGGCATATGGTAACTACATCGGGGATAAAACGCACAACCTTTAGGTAGAGTAGCTAAATCCGGTACATCTCCGGGAATTGATTGTATTTTATTTTTCTTATTCCCGATTTTTGGAATAGACTTTAATAATCCTTCTGTATAAGGATGCTTTGGCTCATAAATGATTTGTTCTACCGAACCTGTTTCCACTATTTTACCTGCATACATCACTGCTACCTTCTGACAAAATTCTGCCACCACTCCCAAATCATGCGTTACCAAAATAATTCCCGTACCGATATCTTTATTGATTTTCCGCAATAAATCCAGTATCTGAGCTTGAATGGTCACATCTAAAGCAGTAGTAGGCTCATCCGCCAATATTAATTTTGGTTGACAAGAAAGAGCAATAGCAATAAGAATTCTTTGCTGCATTCCACCACTTAATTGATATGGATATTGATAGTAGATTTGTTCAGGTGAAGGAAGACCAACGTCCCTGATCAGTTGAAAAACTTTTTCTTTTTCGTTCCTTTTAGATATTCTTCCATGTTTATGTACTCTTAATGATTCTCTAATCTGCTCACCTACGTGAAATACTGGATTTAAAGTAGTCATAGGGTCTTGGAAAATCATAGATATTTTATTTCCTCTATAATGTCGCATCTCATTAGACGATTTTTCTAATAAATTTTCTCCCTTAAACCACACTTCTCCATCAGTTGTTCTTCCAGGATAAGGAACTAATCCAAGGATAGAGAGTAAGGTCACACTTTTTCCACAACCGGATTCACCGACCAAACCTAACACTTCCCCTTCTTTAAGTTCTAGAGAAATACCATCTACTGCCTTCACTATTCCACGATAAGTAAAAAAATTAGTGCATAAATGATTTATTTTAAGCAATTTATCTAACCTCTAAATTGTTATTCCAACTTTAGTCGAGGGTCAAGAATGTCTCTTAATCCCTCTCCTAATAAATTTATACTCAACACTAAAATAAGTAAAGCTATTCCCGGGATGGTTGAAACCCACCAGGCGCTAAGCATATAAGCCCGCCCGGAATTTATCATTGAACCCCAAGCTGGGGTAGGTGGTTGTATGCCTAAACCCAAAAAACTCAAAGATGCTTCTAATATAATAAAAAATCCTACACGTAAAGTAGCCAATACTAAAAGGGAATGTATAATATTAGGTAATATTTCTTTAAATATAATTTTTATATCACTTTCTCCTAAAGCTTGAGCTGCCTCTACATATTCCTTGGTCTTTTCTGAAATCATTTCTCCTCTACTTAGACGAAAGAAATTTACCCAGCTTTTAAAACAAAGGATGACGATAAGATTAAAAAATCCTGGACCAACGATAGACATAAGAAAAATTGCAAAAATCAAATAAGGAAAAGACAATAAAAGATCAGCAAAACGTGATAGTATTGCATCAAAACGTCCTCTAAAATATCCAGCAAAAGATCCTAACAATGTACCTAAAAATCCTGATATAGCTACGGTAACCAATCCAACCAATATTGAAACTCTAGCCCCATAGATAATCCGAGACAATATATCCCGGCCAATTTCATCGGCTCCCAAAAGAAAGGTAATATTACCTCCATCCATCCAGAAAGGAGGTCGCAAACGGTTTATAATGTTGGCCTTCAAGGGGTCATTTGGTGCAATAAAAGGAGCAAAAATAGCTATTAAAATAAAAGATAAAACTATTATTGCTCCTAAAAATGCTGTACGACACCGTATTAACTCTTTTATAAATTGTTTAACTCTTTTCCAATATATCTTCCCCTTGTTATATTTAATAATTTTACTTGAATCCTTTTTGGTTATATATAATTCAGCCAATTATTTTCTACCCCTTTTAGTCAATTAATATATTAGAATATAAAAACGAATCTTCAGACTTTATATAGTGGTCCTTGGATTTAAATAGGTATAAAGAATATCAACGATTAAATTTGCGGTTACGTAGATCAGCGCATAAAACATAACTGAGCCTTGTACCACCGGAAAATCTCGATTAAAAATTGAAGTAACAACTAATCTCCCTAATCCAGGCCAGCCAAATATTGTTTCGATTATCATATTCCCACCTAAAAGCATTCCTATTTGCAGACCGATAACAGTAACTGTAGGAATAAGAGCATTTCTTAAAGCATGTTTGGTAATTACCACATATTCGCTTAACCCTTTCGTTCTGGCTAATGTAACATAATCAGCTCTTAATACCTCCAACATGCTTGAACGAAGAATACGTGTAATTACTGCAGCTTGTGCAGCACCCAAGCTAATAGAAGGAAGTATTAAATGTATCAAGCTATCTTTTAAAGCTGGCCAATTACGAGATAAAATACTATCTAATACATACATTCCGGTAATATGAATGGGTTTGTAAGCAAAGGCAACTCTACCATAAACGGGTAGAATGTTTAAATTAACTGCAAATATTATAATAAAAATAATGCCTAACCAAAAAGCTGGGGCAGATATTCCTAAAAAAGCAAAAGCCATGCCTAATCTATCGATTAGAGAGTTTTGTTTTACTGCAGAGATAATCCCAATGGGCAGGGCCACAATTAAGGAAAATATAAGTGCCCCCAAAGCCAATTCTATCGTTGCGGGTACTCTTTCTACAATAATGTCCCATACCGGCCTTCTCTCTTGAAAAGATATTCCTAAATCGCCATGAAAAATCCCGATAACAAATATTTTTAATTGCTCAAAAAGTGGTAAATCAAGATGAAACTCTTTTTCTAATGCTTGAACCTCTTCTATACTAACATTTCCGCTTTCTCCCATCATTTTATCAACAGGATCCCCTGGCATTATTCGCATAAGAACAAATACAAGTATAGCAATAGCCAACATCGTTGGTATCACGATAAGGATCCTCTCTAATATTTTTATCCCTTTCATCTCTACCCCTACTCAAAAAATATCTTGGAAGAAAAAATACTTTCCTCCCAAGATATTTTTTGTATTCTATTTCCTATTTGAAACTTGCATCATGTAAATTAATTCGGCTATCGGGAATTGGTTCCCAATTAATTAAGTCAACCGAACAACCGGTTAAATCATCTATGCTCCAACCGATATAGAAGTATTCATCATTAATAATTCTTTGCATTTCTTTGTAAATTTCTTTCCGTTTACTTAGATCAACTGAAGTTGAGCCTTCGACAATCAATCTATCAACTTCGGGGTTAGAATATTTAGAATAGTTTCCTCTGCCATCAGTAAGAAATTTAGCATCAACATAACCAACAGGATCTAATATAGAAGAGCCCCAGGTGTTAAGAAGTAAAGCTCTTTCTCCTTTAAGTAATAAAGGTTTGAGTACTCCCCATTCCCAAAGCCTAACAGTACAATCGATTCCCACTTCTGACAGCATCCCGGCTGCAATTTCTGCTGGTTCTTTAAAATCCGTCTCGGTATCTAAAACAAGTGAAAACCCATCCGGGTAGCCTGCTTCTTTTAGAAGTACTTTTGCTAATTCTGGATTATATTTATAGGGTGTTAATGAAGAATCGAACATCGGCTCATAAGGGAATAAAGGTCCGGCAAAAACACCACCTTCTCCGTTATATAGCACCTCTATCAGTAAATCCCTGTCAAAAGCATAATTCATTGCCTTTCTAACATTTGGATTATCAAAGGGAGGTTTGGTTATATTCATTTCAAGATAATTTGCACGGGTCCCCTTGGAATATTTAATCGTAGCATTAGAACTTTTCTCAATACGTGGAACGTCTACTGAAGGTACATTTTGAACAATATCACATTCGCCGCTTAGGAGTGCAGCTACTCTGGTACTACTTTCTGGAAGTATTTCAAAAATAACTGTTTTTAATGGGGCAACTCCAACCGGTGGGAGATCCGGTGAACCTCCGTAATAGTCATCAAAACGTTCTAAAACGATTCTTTCGTTAAGCTTTCCTTCAATAAACTTAAAAGGACCTGCGCCAATAGGGTGTTTACGAAATTCTTCACTTCCTACTTCTTCTAGATAATCTTTAGGAACAATTTGTTGATGAGGAAGCATTTTAAGTAAAACTGTCCAAGGTTCGGACAATTTAAATACAACAGTATAATCATCAACCATTTCAACACTTTCTAGTGGCCCTAATAAACCTTTACGTGGAGAGCTTTCTCCATCCATCCCGCCTTCTTTTATAATTCTGTTAAAAGTATATTCAACATCTTCGGCGGTTAAAGCTTCACCATTGTGAAAAGTGATTCCTTCTCTAATTCTAAATTCACATGTTGTGCTATCTAACCATTCCCAAGATTCAGCAATCTCGGGCACTATTTCCATATCGGGTCCACGAGTTACTAAACCATCAAACATATTTCTTATAACGGTTTCCGAAGTTCTGTTTCGATGATTGGCTGGATCCAGGCTAATAGCGTCTTGGTATAAACCTACAACAATAGTATCCTTGGTAGATGCAATTACATTAATCGCCAATCCCAGTAATAAAAATGTAACTAAAACTAATATGATTACCCTTTTCATTTTTTTCTCCTTTTTTCTCAATTTTTCTTTAAAAACTTGCACCATGTAGACTATAACTATTTATTTTCTTCTTCGCTTTTACCTCCTTTCGTTAATTTTTTTATTTTTCCCCAACTAACCAATTCTTTGCTATTTTGGATGTTAAATATTAAATTATTCGAATGGATCAATTCTCTCATGTGATCAGTAAATAAACTTATGTTTGTAGCGATAATTAACAACTATAATAGTTTTATTATAAGAGCGAAATTTTTCTTCAATTCATGATCTAAAGTTTAAGGTAATATTTTGCTTTTTAGAAAGGTTTCTAGTGTTAGCAAACATACATCTATATGCTAGCACAGTATAGATTTGTAGTAATTTAGTTTATTATATATCTTTAGTATTCAGTATACCGTATACTTTTATTAATTGCAAAATTTAATTGTACAAAATAGATAATCCTGTTTTTTATAACATTATATTTTTTGTAAGTTGACAATTATTTATTGAAATTGATAATTGAAGGATTTTGTATTGAGTATTTTAAAAATAATTTACTTTCTTCTTAAAAATTTACCGGGTAATGAGGAGGTTAACTTTCCCTCTTCAACAACTAATTTGCCGTTTACCAATACTTCTTTTATTCCTGATGGAAAGCGGTGAGGATTTTCAAAAGTAGCATTATCAATGACTGATCGAGGATTAAAAATAACTATATCTGCAAAAGCTCCTTCGGTAATTTGACCCCTATCACTTAGCCCAATTTTAGTTGCTGACATATAGGTCATTTTACGAATGGCTTCAGGTAACGATATGACCTTTTCTTCTCGTACATATCTACCTAAAATCCTGGGAAAAGTGCCATAATAACGAGGATGGAAATGTACGTTGGAAAATTTACCGTATGGAGATACTGCTCTCCCATCTGAACCGATCATAACCAGGGAATCTTTTAAAATCGTTTTAATATCTTCTTCTTTCATGCAAAAAACAATTAATTTTACATATCCCTCTTTTTCAATTAATAAATCTATTATGAGTTCTTCCGGTTCTATTTTTCTTATTATTGATAACTCATGAATACTTTTTCCTAAAATAACCTCGTTATTTTTTGTCTTTGTATTGGCAATAATTATATTTTCCCATCCCATGCCTTTTTCCAGACCATCAAGGTTATTTTTTATAAAACGTATTATTCCTTTTCTGTTTTCTTTTTTCAATAAATAATTTCTCCAATAATTAACTCCTTTATAAACCATTTCCTTAGGTAAAAAATCTAAAATACCTGACCCCCAGGCAGTATAAGGATATTGGTCAGCATTTATTTCAATGCCTCTTTTTCGTTCCTGATGAATTCGATTTAATATTTCTGGCGCTTTTCCCCATCCTTCTTTACCAGCAACTTTAAGATGGGCAATCTCCAAATTAACACCACTGATTTGAGCCACCTTAATAGCTTCTTTTAAAGAAGTAAAAACTTTCCTGCCATTTTCATTTCGCATATGAGTTGAATAAATTCCATTAAATCTTTTCACTATTTTACAGGCATTGGCAATTTCTTCTACATCACAATATGAACAAGGAGGATATTCTAAAGCTGTGGAAATCCCCCAAATACCGGCTTCCATTTCTTTTTCAATTTGATACAGTATTTTTTTCTGCTGTTCGGGTAATAGTACATTAGGTTTAGATGAAAAACCTGAATAAGCAATCCGTAATGTTCCATATCCTAATAAAGGTGCTAAATTAACTGAGATACCTTTTTTTTCAATTTCTTCGTAAAATTCATATAAATTCTTCCAACGCCACTGCAACTTCTCTTCCTTGCTTAAGGCAATAGTGTTGGTAAAATAATCCATTAAGTCATCAAAATACTTTTCATTAACCGGAGCAGTGGAAAATCCACACATTCCAACTACTTCTGTGGTAATTCCTTGCATTATTTTACTTTCTGCTTTTGGATTATCATTAATCGAAAAATCAGTGTGAGAATGTATATCGATAAATCCGGGAGATATTGCTAAATCAACAGCTTCAATAAGTTTATGCGCTGGAGGTTCATTGGGGGTGATGATTTCAATTCGGTCATCTTTTATGCCAATATTTTTCTTATAAGGTTTTCCGCCTAAACCATCATAAATTATTCCATTTTTAATTAATATATCTAACATATTAGACTTTACCTAATATACTTTACTTAATTTTTAGAATAGTACACCAAACATACAAAAAATACAATACCTTAACCTTATTTTTCTTGAATTTTTTTAAAATGATGACAAGCAACATAATGATTCGGCATTACTTCGACAGCCTCTGGTTCTTTTTCCATACAGATTTTACTGGAAAATTTACATCTGGTATGAAAAACACACCCTGAAGGTAGGTTAATCGGACTGGGCACATCGCCTTCCAAAGGAACAATAGTTAATCGTTTGTCCGGATCAGGAACAAAAATACTGGAAGTTAATGCTTTAGTATAAGGATGAAGGGGTTGTTGAAAAAGATCTTCACAGGAAGCCCTTTCCACTATTTTCCCCAGGTACATAACCATGACTTCATTACAAAAATAATTAATAACCGATAGATCATGTGAAATAAAAAGATAAGTCAAATCAAATTTATGTTGTATATCCTGTAACAAATTTAAAATTTGTGATTGAACGGATACATCTAATGCTGAAGTAGGTTCGTCTAAAATAATTAATTCCGGATTCAGGGCAATCGCTCGGGCAATAACCACCCGTTGCTTTTGTCCGCCAGATAGTTCGTACGGATAATAATCGGAATGTTCGGGTTTAAGGCCAACAAGTTGTAATAAACGAAATATCTCTTCTTTTATATTTACATTCTCCATTTTTTGAATAACAAATATTTCGCTTAAACTCTCAAAAACAGTAAACCGGGGGTCAAAAGCAGAATAGGGATCTTGAAAGACCATTTGCATTTTTTTACGTATCTTCCGCATTTCACCTCTGGAAAATGAAAATATATTTTGACCCTGGAATATAACTTTTCCACCGGTCGGTTCAATTAAGTTTAATATAAGTCGAGCAACAGTTGTTTTTCCACATCCGGATTCTCCAACAATTCCAACAGTATCTCCTTTTTTCAGATTAAAGGATACATTGCTTAGAGCCTTCACTTCTCCAATTTTGTGTCTTATAACTCCTCCTATAATCGGAAAAAACTTGGTTAAATTTTTAACTTTTAAAATTGTATCGCTCATTCTTATTCTCCATCACTATTTTTAAAATATCGAAAACATGCAACAAAATGCTCATTATCTATTTCGATTAACTCGGGCTGTTGAGATAAACATTTTTTCATTACATATTGACATCTTGGATAAAATCTACATCCTGTAGGAAAGTTTCGAGGATGTGGGACAGAGCCGGGAATCGCATTAAGTTTTTTTTGTTTCTTATCCATTTTAGGAATACACTGCAGCAAACCTTCGGTATAAGGATGTTTGGGTGAATGAAATATTTTTCTAACCGGACCTTTTTCTACAATATTCCCTGCATACATGATTGCAACAGAATCACACATTTGAGCAACTACACCTAAATCATGAGTAATTAATAAAAAAGAACTTTGAAATTTATTTATTAATTTAGTAAATAAATTAATAATTTGTGCTTGTATGGTTACATCCAGAGCGGTTGTTGGCTCATCAGCAATAACCAAAGCAGGATCACAGGATAATGCAATAGCGATAATTATTCGCTGTTTCATTCCTCCGGAAAGTTCATGAGGATATTGATAAAATACTTTTTTAGGGAGAGGAATTCCCATCAATCGTATCAACTCAACTGCTTCCTTTTTGGCTTCCTTATAGTGCAATTTTTTATGAACCTGAATTGCCTCAATTATTTGATCACCAACCCGATATACCGGATCTAAAGAGGTCATAGGATCTTGGGAAATTAAGGATATTTTAGCTCCTCTAATTTTTTGCATTTCTTTTTCCGATTTACTCAATAAATCTTCATTATCAAAAATAATAGTTCCGTTAATAATTTCTCCTCCAGAATATGAAATCAATTTGATCACGCTTTTTGCCGTAATTGATTTTCCACAGCCAGTTTCTCCAACTAGGCCTAAAACCTCCCCTTTTTCTAATTGAAAATTAATTCCATTAAGGGGTTCGACTGGTCCGTCAAGCGAATGAAATCTTAATTTTAAACCATTTACTTCAAGTAATGACATAAATTAATTACTCCTTCATTTTTATATCCATAATATCCCTTAAACCATCCCCTAATAGATTAAATCCTAATACGGTGATAATAGTAGCAATTCCTGGGATTATAGCTGACCAGGGTGCAATAAACAAATAAGTTCTTCCATTACTTAACATTGAACCCCAGCTGGGCGTAGGAGGTTGAGCTCCCATACCTAAAAAGCTCAACGTTGCTTCTAAAACAATGGCACTTCCCATGCCCAAAGTGGCAGCAACTACCACAGGAATAATCGCATTAGGCAAAAGATGTTTCCAAAGGATAGTGGAATCATTGGCTCCCAATGATCGAATGACCTCAATATAAAGCTCATTTTTTAAAGAAAGTATTTGCCCTCTGATTAAACGGGCATATTGTACCCAATAAGATAAAGCAATAGCAATAATCACGCTATTTAAACTGGCTCCGATAATAGCAACAATAATTAGTGAAAGAAGGATTGTGGGGAAAGCCCACATTACATCCATCACCACAACCAATATTTGATCAAGGAATCCCCCGTAATAGGCCGATATTGAACCGATAATTATTCCAATCAGTACCGAAATTCCAGTGGAAATGATTCCTACTTTCAAAGATATACGCGCTCCATAAACGATTCGGCTAAAAATACACCGTCCAAATTCATCAGTACCAAACCAAAAATCAGTCGAAGGTGATTGATTTTTTAAAGAAAGGTTTTGTTCCCGATAAGATTGAGGGGCAATAAAATTGGCAAAAATTCCGGTAAAAATTAAAATCGATATAATTGCCAGACCGATAATAGCCATTTTATTCTTTTTAAATTTTAAAAGTATTATTCTGCTTTTATTACGGGGTGTATACTGTTTTTCTTCGTTTAATTTCAATTTCTTCTTACTTCTCCTTATATTTTGTTGCATCAATGCCTTCTAAATAATACTTCAAAATAAATAAATTAATTATAGCGAATTTGTGGATCAGCATAAGCATAAAGAATATCTGCAATTAAATTCCCCACCATAACTGCAAAAATCAAAATGAGTAAGGCTCCCTGAATGACTGGATAGTCTCGTCGAAAAAGTGAATTGGCTAGAAGTCTTCCTACGCCAGGTCGATTAAATACAATCTCTATCGTCACCGCTCCCCCTATAATCCAACCTAAACGTAAACCTAATAAAGTAATAATTGGAATTAAAGCATTCCGAAAAATATGTTTAATGATAACTTGCGTATTAGAGATTCCTTTGGCACGTACAATAGCAATATAATCTTTTTGGGCAATTTCCAACATACTAGCTCTGGTGATTCTTGCTATTAAACCTGCACCAGCCAAACCTAAAGTAAAAGCTGGAAGAACTAAACTTTTAAGGTCTCCATATCCGCTAATAGGAAACCAACCCAGATTAACGGAAAATATAAGCATTAACATAAGGCCCAACCAAAATGTTGGGACAGAAACCCCCAATAAGGCAATTACCATACCAACATAATCCACAATTGTATTTTGTTTTATTGCCGATACTGCTCCTAAAGTGACCCCTAAAATAAAGCTAATTAATAATGATGCTACGCCTAAAACAATTGTGTTGGGCATTTTTAATAATAAAAGTTCGGAAACACTTCGTTGTTCTGTAATAGAAACACCCAGGTTTCCTTTAAATACATTAGTTAGCCAAATAATATACTGCTGATAAATTGGTTTATCTAAACCATATTCTTTGATTAGTTGTTCTCTTGCTTCCGGAGGTGAACCGGGATGAAGTAAATTATCCACCGGATTACCGGGAACAAGATGGAGAATTAAAAATATAATCATTGAACAAAGGATAAAGACGGGAATCATCATAATAAATCGGCGAATAATATAATTAGTCAAATAAAGATACCCTCCCCATTTTATTAATTTTTATTAGGATAATGACATATTACATAATAATCTTTTAAAATTACATCAGATTATGTGATGATTATTAAACTAATTTTATTGAAATAAAATTAGTTTATGCTGGAGGAAAAAACATGTTTATACTTCCAGCATAAACTTACACTATAAAAACAAGTATTTTTTTAAACCTTATTTCACATCTACATCTAATAAGAATGCTGGTGTTTCAATTTTCTCAGGAATAATAACATCACTTCTTATCGCTACATTTACCGGGGGTAGGTAGATGGGAGCCCAGGGGAACTTTTTTAACAGATATTTGTGATAGTCTATAAAATATTCGACTCTTTCTTCCCATGTACCTGCTTCGGTCATTGCTTTATCCATTAATTCATCTGCTTTTTCATCATCCAACATAGCAACATTTGGATAGCCCATTCTCTCGGAAT
>Ga0307991_1000626_pt1 | contig 25325 bp, 24 predicted proteins | sample EllFjometagen131_FD_203146 | JGI IMG/M metagenome (GOLD analysis project Ga0307991, IMG submission 203146) | Marine microbial communities from Ellis Fjord, Antarctic Ocean - #131 | ecosystem: Environmental > Aquatic > Marine > Unclassified | place: Southern Ocean | collected 2014-10-08 | reverse complement strand
ACCGGTACAGGATAGTTACGACCATAACCAGGTAGTCGATTCACAAAATGAGACGTCTCGGACAAGCGTCTCGGTTCTCGAAAAAGGCAAAATAATAACCATTCAAAATAGTCTTTATCGGGCTGAAATAGATACCCTGGGCGGGCAGCTTAAAGCATTCTTTTTAAAAGAGTATCGTACAGATATGGCCGCCGACAGTCCGGATCTAAATCTGGTAACCGTAACCGGTCGGGGTCCCTACCCGCTTTCTGGTGCAGCCAGTATCAGGGGGCAATGGTACCCGGACAAAAACTTGCTTTTTGAAATCCCGGAAGATTCCCAGGATATAGATGTTAGCTCTGCGGAAAAAAATCTTCAATTAAAAGCCCAACTGTCTTCCGGCGAGACCTTGATAAAGGAATTTATTTTTCATCCGCAAAGCTATGTTATTGAGGTCATTTACTCATATATGGATCAGGAGGGCATGTTTCACAAGGCTGACGCTGTGAAACTGAATTGGTCTCATGTTGATGAGGGCCAGAAAAAAAGGCAGTATGTTTATAGTGGGGTTGTCAGCTATAGCGAGGGAAAACTCTATAAGCCATCCAAAAAAGAGAATAAAGTCAGCCATCAGGAGTTGATGGGGCCGCTTAACTGGCTCGGTTATACGAGTAAATATTTTATAAGTGTCGTGCTGGTCCCTAATGAAGCGGCCATTGCCATGACAAAGGGCTTGATTGAGCGGGCTGATGCAACTCACTTGATAGCCGGTTTACAGATTAACCAGGAGAATCATTTAAAAGTTTACATTGGACCTAAAAAAACTGTTCTTTTAGAATCTCTAGGAATGCACCTGGAAACTGTCGTCGAGTATGGTTGGTTTGGGATAATAGCTCGGCCCTTAGTTAATTTATTACACTTTTTTAATAAATATGTTCACAATTATGGGATCGCTATTATTATTCTAACTATCCTAATTAAGTTGGCCTTCTATCCTCTCTCCCAGAAGAGTTACAAATCTATGGGTAAGATGAAAGAGGTGCAGCCCAAACTGGCAAAAATTAAGGAGAAGTATAAAGACGACAAGACCCGTATCAATAAAGAGATGATGGATCTTTATCGCACTCACAAGGTCAATCCTTTTGGCGGTTGTCTCCCGATAGTGGTACAGATTCCGGTATTCTTTGCTCTCTATCGAGCCTTAATGGTTGCAATTGAATTACGTCACGCACCTTTTTTCGGCTGGATTGTGGATCTTTCTGCCAAGGATCCTTACTATATAACCCCCCTGATTATGGGGGCGACAATGTTTCTGCAGCAGAAAATGACACCAACCACCGGAGATGCCATGCAGGCCAAGATGATGCTTTTTATGCCCATCATTTTTACCTTCATGTTTCTCAATTTCCCTGCAGGTCTGGTACTCTACTGGTTGGTTAATAACGTGTTGTCGATTGGACAGCAATACATGGTGATGCGCCAGGCAGCGACACCAAAATGAGGTGAAGATATATGTCTACAGAGTTAGAATTTGAAGGAAAAAATATCAGCGAAGCGGTTGAAAAAGCCTGTTTTGTTCACCAACTGACGGAAGCGGAACTCGAATATGAAGTGATTCGTCATGAAAGTAAAAAACTTTTTGGTTTTATTGGTGGTAAAAGTGCCCGGATTCGTGTGCAAAACAAAGAGGTTGGTGGCAAACAACTGGTCCAGGAGTTGATAAGTTCGACTTTTGGTGATGAGTCTGAAAGCACCGATCAAAGTCGTAGCCGAAAAGAGAAAAGTAGTGACGACAGAGGACCGGCTTCCGGTCATGAGCCGGAGGCAAAAAATGCTAGAGAAAAACCTATTATTCCCGAATTTGATGGTTTGGAAATCCGCTCTTCATTAAACCATATCCTGCATTTGGTGGGGTTGAGCGAGCCAGAGATTCAGATTTCACAACAGGAGAATGAGCTACATTTGGACATCCAGGGTGAAGATCTTGATCTCCTGACTAAAAAACGAGGCACCGTTCTTGATGCCCTGCAGTTTCTTATCAATAAGATGCATGGTGTCAAAGGGGGCCGAATCTTTATTGACTGCAATGGTTTTCGTACTTGTCATGAAAAGGATATTTCCGGTCTCGCTCTGCGTCTTGGAGCTAAGGCAAAACGATTGCGTAAGCCGGTCACAATCAACTCCTTGAATGCGCATGATCGTCGATTGGTTCATATGGCCTTACAAGACGATCATGAATTGCGTTCGCGCAGTAAAGGTGATGGCGAATTCAAGAAAATTGTGATCTATCCGAATAATAGCCAGCGGCGCCGGTCCCGACCCGATTCTGCTGCTGCTGAAGCTCTATAGTAGATGCCCGGGTTGATGCCGGCAACTATCGCTGCACTATCAACTCCGTCGGGATTGGGCGGTATTGCCATTATTCGTTTGAGTGGGCCGCAAGCACATTCTATTGTCAAACAGGTATTTCGGCCGTGGCCCGCCCGCCCCGACTTTTTTCATCTCTATTTGGGTTATATTTGCGACCCTGATAGTCTGCAGAAACTTGATCAGGTTCTGCTTACCATTATGCCCTCCGGGCGCTCCTATACCGGTGAAGCAATGGCTGAAATCCATTGTCACGGGGGTGTCTACAACAGTAAAAAAATCCTCTCCCTTCTTTTTGCCTTGGGGGCCGATGCGGCCCCAGCCGGTGAATTTACCAAAAGAGCCTACCTTAACGGACGACTTGATCTGACCCAAGCTGAAGCGGTTTCTTCCCTGATTGCGGCCGAAAGTGAAGCGGGCTTGGTGGCGGCTACGGCCCAGTTGGCAGGAGGGTTGTCGACTTTTATAAGTGAAATGCTGACGCCGATTAACCAGCTTCTGGCGACGCTTGAAGTTGAAATCGATCTCCTTGCCGAAGAAGGTCTAAACTACAGTTGTACGAATATGATCGGCCCTTTAGGCAAGCTTGAAAAGCAGTGTCAGAATCTGCTTGACTCCTATCAACGCGGCCGGATTTTACAAACGGGTATCAAGGTTGTTCTGGCAGGCCGCCCGAATGTTGGGAAATCGAGTCTTTTGAACGCTCTACTGGCTGAAGATCGGGCTTTGGTCAGCGCCATTTCCGGTACGACCCGAGATGTTGTCAGCGCCCCTCTTGAGATTGCCGGAATCAAAGTCGAACTTTCTGATACGGCCGGTCTCGATCTTCCTCAAGGTGAACTTGAGGCTTTAGGTATGGTTCGAGCTGAAAGATGCTTAGAGGAGGCCGGACTTATTTTGCTGGTTTTTGATCAGAGCCGGACCTTAAATGACTTCGATGATGAACTTTATGATAAGATCAAAGGAAAACCCCACCTTTTACTTCTCAATAAACATGATCTTGAACCGGTTTTTACGGTTGCCGAACTGCAAGAGCGTTTCTCTTACAAGGGCCCGGTTTTGCGCTGTGTTGGAGCTCGTGAGCAGATTGATATAGGTGAAGTCATCGACGCTTTAACCATTTTTATTAAATCCCGAATCGCAGTTCTTACCGATAGTGTTATGATTTCTCAGCAACGTCACTTCGATCTTTTGAGCAGGGTTTCTGAAGACCTTGGTCGGGCTCTGGCCTTGGTCGCGGAAAGTGCCCCTTTGCTTGATATGCTGGCAGAAGAGCTGCATCAGGCCCGTTTTCATCTTCTGGAGATTATTGGTCAGGAGCAAGAAGCCTCCGAAGGGCTTCTCGGGGTTGTTTTTTCTCAGTTTTGCGTTGGTAAATAGAATCTCTATCTGGAGGAGCCGTTTAATGGCAATTGGGTTGAGTTTATGGCTCACTGCAGATTCAAGATGGCCTAAATTATGTGGCGCGACAATCTTATAGCTGGGGCCCGTTTACTGGGACTCGAACTGACAATTCGACAAGTTGAACAGTTTACTGTTTATCTGAATGAGTTAAAGCGCTGGAACAAGACCTACAATCTGACCACGGTTACCGAGTCCTTTGCGGTGACCAGTAAGCATTTTCTCGATTCCTTAAATTATCTCGTCGCTCTTAATGGTGCCGAAGAGGTTCTTGATCTGGGTAGCGGTCCCGGCTTTCCCGGTTTGCCTCTGGCCATAGTTCTGCCGCAAACAAAATTTGTTTTGGTTGATGCGCGTCGTAAAAAGACCATTTTTCTGGCCTTTGCAAGCCAACAACTGGGTCTCAAAAATGTTGAAATCATCCATTTGCATTTAAGTCAAGGAAATGCTAAAACGGTTTTCGAACGGTGTTTCCCGGTAATCATAACCAGGGCGGTAAGTATCCTGCGGGATGTCGTGCCGGTTGCTTCAAGTTTGTTGGCCCCTCATGGTTGTCTACTTTTTACCGATGCCCATCCCGATCGTCACGAGATCGAACGGGAACTTGGAAAATGGCCCGATCTCTTCCTTGAGAAACTTGAAAAGACCGGATTGTCAGGCCGGGCACCCGAGCTCTATATTGGAACCATAAGAAAAAAAGGTTAAGATGAAGGCGGCTAAGATAATTACTATCGCCAATCAGAAGGGCGGTGTCGGGAAAACCACGACTGCCGTTAATTTAGCTGCTTCATTAGCGATCGCTGAGCAGAAAACCCTGCTTGTTGATTTTGATCCGCAAGCCAATGCCAGTAGTGGTGTCGGCTGTGTCGCAACCGGGGGCAGCGATGTTTATCGCTGGCTTCTCGGAGAGTGTGAGGCGGGGGCAGCGATTCAGCCAACAAGTCTCGATTTCCTCTCTTTACTGCCGGCGACGCCGGATTTGATCGGGGCCGAAGTCGAACTCCTCTCCTGTGAAGAACGTGAATATTTTCTGGCTCGGCAACTTGCCTTATTGACCTCTGATTACCGTTATATCATCATTGACTGCTCTCCTTCACTTGGCCTTTTGACCATCAACGCGCTGACCGCAGCCACGTCGGTTCTGATTCCCTTGCAAAGTGAATATTATGCCCTAGAGGGTCTGGGGCAGCTTTTGAGTACTGTTGAACGGGTCAAAAACGGCCTCAATCGCGAGCTTGTTCTGGAAGGCATCCTGTTGACTATGGTTGACAGTCGTACGACCTTGGCGCAGCAGGTTGAGGTAGAAGCCCGCAGTCACTTTGCCGAACTGGTTTATGAAACAGTGATTCCCCGTAATGTTCGTTTAAGTGAGTCGCCCAGTCATGGTCTTCCGATTGCTCTCTACGATGTTACCTCAAAAGGAGCGCAAGCCTACTTTCGCCTGGCTGAGGAGTTTATCGCTCGACAGAAGATGATTAAGGGATAGATTTTTATGGAGATTCCAACAAAGAAAGAGGCTCTGTTAAAGCGCGGCTTGGGTCGGGGGCTGGGAGCTTTGCTCCCCGATGCGCCCGTTGTGGTAAGTTCGGAAAAAGGTCAGCTGTGGCAATGCCGTATCAATCAGATTGAGCCTGATTTCCGGCAGCCGCGGCAAAGGTTTGTCGACGAAAATCTTGAAGAGCTGGCCCAATCGATAAAAGAGCATGGCGTTATTCAGCCTCTTTTGGTGAGGCCTGCGGAGCAGGACGATCATTTCATCTTGATTGCCGGTGAACGCCGCTGGCGGGCGGCCAGCAAAGCCGGTTTGACTGAGGTACCAGTGATTGTCAAAGCCCTCGATGAAGTCCAAGGGCTACAGCTCTCTCTGATTGAAAACCTGCAGCGCGAAGATTTAAATCCGCTTGAAGAGGCACAAGGTTATTATCGCTTGGCCCAAGAATTTTCCCTGACCCACGCTGAGATCGCCAGGCTTTTGGGGAAAAATCGGGTCACGATCAGCAACCTGCTCCGGCTTCTTAATCTGCCGGAGCAAGCGCAGCATTGTTTGGCTGAGAATCAGCTTTCGATGGGGCATGGTCGTGCCCTTCTTGCCTTGCCTGAGGGCGAGCTTCAAACCCGGGCCTTGACCGAAACCTTGAAGAAAAAACTTTCCGTCCGTGAGCTTGAAAAGTTGGTTCGAAAACTGAAAAAAGATGGGTCGGCAACCGCCGTTTTGGAAGAAGAAACAGCGGATCAGAAAGAGCAGAGAGAACTACTGTTTCAGGAAGATTTAGCCATCTCCCAACGCCTGCAGAGAAGGTTTACAACTGGAACTCGAATTCGTCGTCTGACCGGCGACCGCGGCCGTATTGAACTCAATTTTAAATCACCTGAAGAGCTTGAGAAATTATTGGAGATATTGGATAATTAGAGTCTTTAAAGATTTTCTGTAGGCGTTTCGTGAGGGGCTCTCAATTTGATTGAGTTTAAATCACACCACTTTTTCAAATCCTGGCGGGCGCGCTCTACGTAGGCTAGTAAACGCTCTCTTTTGCGGCGCTTTTTGCCCTCTAAAGGAGGCAGGAGGCCGAAGTTGATATTCATGGGCTGGAATTTGGCACTGTGGTCATTACTGATGTGACTGCTCAAAGCGCCTAAGGCAGTTGTTTTAGGAAAAGTAAAAAGCTCCTGGTTGTTGGCTTGGGCGGCAACCTGAAGGCCGACGATGAGGCCGGAAGCCGTGGATTCCGGATAGCCCTCGACCCCACTGATTTGGCCGGCAAAGAAGAGGCGGTTCTCTTTTTGGTGTTGAAAAAAAGGGTTCAAGATGCGTGGGGCGTCGATAAAAGTGTTGCGGTGCATGGTGCCGAAACGTAAAATATCGGCACTTTCCAGGCCCGGGATCAGGTGGATGACCTTCTCTTGCCAGGGAAAAGTCAGACGCGTCTGAAAACCAACCAGATTGAACATGGTTTCGTCTCGGTTCTCACTGCGCAACTGGACAACGCCGAAAGCCTCTTTACCGGTTTTCGGGTCTTTTAAACCTTTTGGTTTCAAGGGACCAAAAGCGAGGGTCAGGGGGCCGCGAGCGACCATCGCCTCGATCGGCATACAGCCTTCAAAGACCTTTTCATCCTCAAAATCTCGACTTCTGACCCGATCCCCTTCTGCAATTGTCGCAATAAGTTTCTGGTATTGACTCTCATCCAGGGGGCAGTTGAGATAGTCTCCATTTTCCCCTTCATCAGCATAACGATTGGCCCGGAAAGCCTTCTTATAGTCGATACTGTCGGCCGCGACAATCGGGGCCGTGGCATCGTAGAAGTAGAGCCGTTCTCCAACTACAGGTCCAAGGGACTTGGTTAAGGCTTCGGAAGTTAAGGGCCCGCTGGCAATAATGACAATGCCCTCTTGTGGCAGTGAAGTTACTTCCCGGCGAATTGTTGTAATCAGGGGATGGGCTTCAATCTTTTCGGTGACTTCGCGGGCGAAAGCCTGACGATCGACGGCCAGGGCGTTACCGGCAGCAACCCTGTTCTTTTCCGCAGCGGCCATGATGAGTGAGCCCAAAGTCCGCATCTCCTCTTTAAGGAGGCCGGCGGCATTGGTCGGCCGTTCGGCTCTTAAGGAGTTGGAGCAGACCAGTTCAGCCAGGTCGGGATTAGTGTGAGCTGGTGAGAAACGCTCAGGTTTCATCTCATACAAGGTTACCGGAATCCGGCGCTCAGCCAGTTGCCAAGCCGCTTCACACCCCGCCAACCCGGCTCCGATGATAGTAATCGTGGGAAAGTCGCTCATGTTTTTTTCTGCATCAAAACATACTTAAGGCGACCAGTGTCTGTCGGAAATAGTCACTGACATCAAAATTTTGGTAGAACGGGTCATTTGCGGCAAACTCATCGAGGGTCAGACAGAGGTCGTCGACCGCTTTATCCTGGTCGATCTCCAGTTTGTCGAGATACCAGGAGAGACGTTCACCAAGTTGGTAGAGAACCAGAGAACGAACTGTTTCTTGAGCTTTGTCGGGATGGAGGAAAAAAAAGGCAGTTTGGTCGTGGAGCAGAATGCGGCGGGCAATGTGGCGCAGATAATTGAGTTTTTTTTCGTAGGCAGCGCTTGCCGTAGGCGCGTCAAGAAAGTACTTTTTATAATGCTCATATTCACCCTCCCGATCAAGTAGGGCGCTGATATGGGCGGCTTCGTAGTCGAGAAATCGCGTTTCGATTTCTGCGGTTTCATAAATGAAGATTGGAATAAGCCCAATTTTTTCATTACCGAAAGCGGCCGGAATTGTCGCCATCCCACCCTGCGGATGGACAATCTGGCCACCTTTCTTGAGTCGTACGGTAATGATCGGCAGGCTGTCGCCCCCTTTTATCTGGATCAGCATCTCGATCGGGCTCTTGAGGTGTTCTTCGATCAGGGTTTGCAGGGTCTCTAAGTTTTCCTGATCCTGAGCACAGGAGTTCATAAATTGTAAATAAAAATCACGATTCATAATTGCTTTTTTTAGTAGGCACCCCGTAAGGGCATTTTTTATTATAGTTCAGGATGCAGACTGTACCTAAAACTTTGACTGTTATGTTGACTTATTTTCAGTGGTGTCCGGTTTTAATCTTGCTTTACAATATCTTAACCGGATACCGTGGGCTTATTTTGGTTCAAGGGCCTTGACTAGGGCTCTGATCATCAGGTTATAGGGGGTTTCGATACCCGCCTGGTGACCATATTCGACAATCTTACCATTGATGAAATCGACTTCGGTACGGCGCTTGTTCTCAATATCGACCAGCATCGAGGGTTTGTGGTCGCCGGCATTCTTCATGTAGCCGATGGCATATGGGTAGTAGTTCCAATCTAAAGAGATCTCATTGGCGCGGGCTACTTGTATACCCTCTTTGACCAGGTTGTCAACTATTTGAAAGATGATTGGGTCACGGATGACTTCAGCCATGGTCAGGCCGGTGGCAGCGCAGACCGGGTTCATGGAGGCGTTCATGATCGACTTGCGCCAGACCATATCAATAATTGTTTCGGTTCGTTCAGTCGGCAATCCGCTTTTAGTTAAAGCATCGGCAAGGCCTATCGCGGCGGCTTTGCCGGCCGCTTCGAGTTCCTGGAGAAGATGGGGCGGATGGTGGAAAGCGAGATGAACATGGCCTGGTTTAACCAAGCCGCAGCCGTAGTTGACTACGGCGCGGATAACATTGTCGCGGCCCAGGGTTTCAGCCAGGACCAGTTCTGTATCGATGCCGTTCTGCCAGCTGACAACATACATATCTTTGTGGAAAAAACCTTCGATGGCCGAGGCAATCAGGTGCAGGACCGTAGCCTTGACGGTGATGATAATGACATCTGGCGGGTCGCTCGCCAGATCGTCGATCTGGGTGATGGCCCGGCTAACTTTTTGTTCCAGTTTTTCTGTACCGTCAATTTTGATCCCGGGATCAGTTGCGACATTGACGAGTTCCGGTACGATATCGCATAGGGTGACTTCATAACCACCATGAGCCAGGTAAGCGGCGACAATACAACCGACTGGGCCGGCGCCGATAACGGCAAATTTTTTGAATTCTTTTTTCTGGGTCATTATACTTTTCCTCCTTGATGGCTTCGTAAAAATCACCTTCAGACCGCTGCTGCGACCACATACGAACTTTTCTTTTTAGTTATGCAAAGCACGAAATACACAAAAGCTGGGTTCGTCCTTTTTGGGGCTTTGATTTTTCCTTATATCAGTCGAGACTGTCGAGCATCCCGAAAGCTTTTGCGGTTAGCAGGCTTTGCCCGGTTTTCTGTAATATCTCTATCGCCTTGTCGACATCGGAAAAACTGAAAATCATGACCGCCCGATTATCGGTAAAGCCGCTGAAAGCATACATATAGCGGACGCTGATATTCTTTTCCATGAGCGGCTTTAGAAGCTCGGCCAGACTGCCGGCCTGATCCTTAATCTCGACGGCGACAACTTCATCAATACGGGCTGGAAACTGTTTTTCCATCATGATCTGTCGGGCTTTGCTAACATTAGAAACCAGTAGTTTGAGAACCCCGTAATCGGTCGCTTCACTCAAGGTCAGGGCGCGTAGATTGATGCCCGCATCACCCAAAGCTCGAGTTGTTTCATAGAGTCGGCCGGGGGAGTTTTCCAGAAAAATAGAGATCTGTTTTAATTTCATCGCTCTCTCCTTATGTTTGGCGGTGTCGAAGTGTTCCGCCATATTGCGGATGATCGACGGGTTTTCTTAGAGAAAAAGAACCCGTCACTTGAAATACTTCAAGTATGGTGCCAGCCTATTCCGGCGAAGTTTTTATCTTTTTCAACCTGTTAGTGGGGGAAAATCAATGATCTGCAAAGATCTGTAGCCGGCCAAGGCCATAAAATTTAACCGCTATGAGTGAAAATTGATATGTTTCGGACTATTGCAGAAAAAGGTTTTCAAATCAATCGAAAATTGTTTTATATAAAGTCTTCTTGATGTCTGCTTTGCCCTTGGCTACAATACTTTTGTTCTGCTCTGGTATCTGGCCCGAGGGAAATATCTGCTCAGGGCAGCTCATGCTTTTAAGAAAAAATCTATTATTTTAACTCTATATGCAGAATGTCGCATATCTAATACAAAATAAAAAATACTTGACACTTCTTTGCCCTAGAGCTAATTAGCCTGTGATCTTTAGTTTAGGCTGTCATTTGTCGCTTTTGCGGACCGTTATGCTTGTGTCGGCATTAAAGATTGGGTATAATTTAGAATATTTTTTTACCACTCAGTCTCAAGCTGGTGTTTTATCTATACCCGGTTTGACGATTGGTTTTATTTTCAAATCATATACAGTTATCTTACAATCTTTTAAAAAGACGAGGACATGCAGATGAAATCTGGAAGCAATCTGGAGAAGGTGTTAACAGCGGGACATTTTGCCTTTACGGGTGAGGTTGGTCCTCCTCGTGGTGCGAATCCTGAACCGATTAGAAAAAAGGCGGCTTTTCTTAAAGGAAATGTCGATATGGCTAACATGACCGACAACCAGACCGCGATGGTTCGGATGTCGAGTTGGGCTGGTTCGATGATTCTGTTGGAAGAGGGGGTTGAGCCTAACTATCAAATGGTTTGCCGGGATCGTAACCGGATTGCCATGCAGAGCGATATCCTGGGAGCCTATGCTCATGGTATTCGTAATATTTTGTGTCTTTCTGGTGACCATCAACAGTTTGGTGACCACCCGAATACCAAAGGTGTCTTTGATATTGATTCGATACAGCTCGTAAATCTGGTCAAAAAGATGCGTGATGAAAAGATCTTTCTCGGAGGTGATACTCTTGACGGAGCCCCGGAAATGTTTATCGGAGCGGCGGCTAATCCTTTTGGTGAACCTTTTGAGTGGCGGGTTCATCGTCTGGCTAAAAAGGTGGCGGCCGGGGCTGATTTTATCCAGACTCAATGTATCTTTAATATGGAGAGAATGCGCGAATGGGTGCATCAGGCCAATGATATGGGGTTGACGGAAAAGGTCTATATCCTGGCTGGTGTGACGCCGATGAAAAGTGTCGGTATGGCGAAATATATGAAAAAGAATGTTCCTGGAATGGATGTCCCGGACTGGATTATCAAGCGTTTGCAGGGGGTTGATAAGAAGAAAGCTGCTGATGAGGGTATTGAGATTGCCTGTGAACAGATTGCTGAGTTCAAAGAGACCAAGGGTATCGCCGGGGTTCACCTGATGCCTATCGAGTGGGAGCATAAAGTTCCTGAAATTGCTGAACGAGCCAAGATGTTACCCCGACCTCAAGTATAGCAGCTCTCTTTTTGTCAATCGGGGTTTTGCAGAAAGCTCTGTTTCTGTATCATAAATTAGGAGGGATCAATGGATATTTACGGTCTTGTTCGAGGGCCGCTGGTGTGGATTGCTTTGGGTGTTTTTGTTCTGGGGCTTGTCTATCAGGCGCAGCAGTTTCTTTCAGCCACCAGAAAACGGGAGGTGGTGTTGCCTCCCGCCTCTCTACTTGGCGGTCTGGAACTTCCCAAACCGCTCAGCCTGGCGGATATAAGTAATAGTTTTTTTGGGGTTTATCCGGTGATAACCGTGGTGACTACGATCTTTCATGTTTTTCTTATCATGTTGCCGATCTTTGTTTTGGGTCACAATGTGCTATTGGAAGAGTCCTTTGGTTTTAGTCTCTTTGTTTTCCCGGAGAGGGTGGCTCATTTCTTGACCTTGCTAGTTGTTCTGGGAGGTGTTTTTTTCCTTGGGCGGCGCCTTTTTATCTACAGGGTACAAGCGATTTCCACAGTTTATGACTATCTCATTATCGCGATTGTAGTGGTTCCCTTTGTGACCGGTTATATGGCTGGGCAGCAATGGTTCAGTTACGAAACCGTTCTGATTATCCATATTCTGGCCGGTGAATTGATGTTGATGGCGATTCCCTTTACCAAACTCAAACATGGACTTCTCTTTTTTCTCTACCGATACCAGATGAACTATGAGCATTGTTTGGGATCCGGAAGCAGAGTCTGGTCATATAATCAAGCCAAATAAAATGGTTTTGTAAAAAAGTCAAAAAATGGAGAAGGTCAATGTCCGATCAAGAAAAGAAAGCCGTGGACAGAGCTGAAATTTCAAGAATGCTCGACAAAAAAGCACCTGAGATGAAACGCGTTTTAAATTACTGTCTGCACTGCAGTCTCTGTGCTGAAAGTTGTTTTTTGTATATGTCGCATGATGGGGATCCTCAATATATGCCTTCCTATAAGGTGATTAACTCACTGGGCAAACTCTACAAGAAAAAGGGTAATGTTGATCTCGAGTTTCTTGAAGGAATCAAGGGGATGGTGTGGAATAACTGTGTCCTTTGCCATCGTTGTTACTGCCCGATCGGGATCGATATTCCGAGGATGATAGATTTTACGCGGAGTATCTGTCGGTCTCAAGGTGTCTACCCTGAACTTGACGAGGGCGAAAGCTGGTTATAACGGTAAAGGAGAAAGGTTCAATGAAAAAAAAGAGATTGATAATCGTATTGTTGGGAGTTTTTCTGGCGGCTGTCTGGGTTTCTGCGAGCTGGGCTCAGCCGGAAAAGATAGTCCTGAATAACAGTGAGGCTTTCAAACAAAAAAAACGCTCTCCAGTGACCTTTCCGCACGAGCTTCATTGTAATGGTCTGGAGTGTCTCGACTGTCATCATCGCTATGAGAAAGGTGAAAATGTTCTCGATGAAGATAGTTTGGAAGAGGGCAATACCGATATTCGCTGCGCCTCCTGCCATACATGGGATGCCCGTATTCAGTTACGTTCAGCCTTTCACTTGATGTGTACCGGTTGTCACGCCAAACAAGCAAAAAAGGGTGAGAATACTGGCCCGCGCACTTGTGGCGGATGTCATGTTATCAATAAATAACCAGAAATTTTTTATCTATTAATAGCGGAGAGAAAAATGATTATAGCTGAGAGAAAGCCCTTTGAAGAGATTAAGGAGATGGTCAAGGGTTATAAAAATGTATTGAATGTTGGTTGCGGCGGTTGTACGTCGATCTGTTTGGCTGGTGGCCAGAAAGAGGTTAACAATCTGAATGCGGAACTCAAAAAAGAAAATGCCGAGATCAAAATTGACGGTTATGTAATTGAGCGTCAATGTAATTATGATTTTTTTGTCGACCTTGATGAAAAGGTTTCTCAATATGACGCTATATTGTCGATGGCTTGTGGTGCCGGGGTGCAGTTTGTGGCTGAGCGTTATCCCTCAATTCCGGTTTTCCCGGCTTTGAATACGGTTTTTTGCGGGGTCGATCGGAATGTGGGTTGGTTTGAGGAAAATTGTCGCACCTGTGGCGAGTGTGTTTTGGGTGAGACCGGAGGCATCTGCCCGGTTACCCGCTGTGCGAAAGGGCTTTTTAATGGTCCTTGCGGGGGTACCAGACTTGATGGTACCTGCGAGGTCGACCCCGATACTCCATGTGCTTGGTATGAGATCTATAATCGTCTTAAAGAGCAGGGTCGGGTTGATAATATCATGGATGTCAAACCGCCGCGTCAGTGGCAGAATCAGACCCGTAAAAGTTTGATTCAGGAAGATTACAAACATCGCTATTCTGAATAGTTAGATTAAGCGATTGATTTTTTTATAACCGTTCCGGGTGCCTCTTTTTTTTGATTTTTCAGGGGGCATTGCGGCGCGGTTTTTTTGTTTTATTTAAAAAATCTTGATAATGTCGGAGAATTAAAAAAGCCTGGGCCGGCTATTTTTTTACCTGATCGAGAATCCCGTTGATAAAAGCGGCGGAATTTTTATCACCATATATCTTAGCAATTTCTATCGCTTCATTGATCGACACTTTGGGTGGAATTTCGTCACAGGATAACAGTTCAAAAATCGCAATCCTTAAGATATTGCGATCGATAAATGACATGCGGTTCAATTTCCAGTTATGTGAGAGCTCTTCAATCTGGAGGTCAATTTGCTGCCGGTTATTGAGTACGCCGTTGACCAGTTGTTCGGTAAAGGCACTTTCCGCCAACCGGTTGACGGGGGAGGAAAAGCGGCTTTTGGGCTTGCCCCGGTCGTTGCACTTTTCGGGGCATAAGTGGCAGTCACTTTCGACCAGCCAGTCATGTGCCCAATAACGGCGGATGGCGTGGCCCTGGTTTTTCGGTTTGCCGAGCTCGATCATAAAGAGGATCTGTAAGGCCGCTTCCCGGGCTTTACGACGTTTCTTGGCCATTTATTCTTTAAACCTGGCGCAGCAGGTCGATCATTTCGAGTAGGGTAACAGTTGCATCCCAACCCTTGTTACCAGCCTTGCTGCCGGCCCGCTCGATAGCTTGTTCAATCGTGTTGGTGGTCAGGATGCCGAACGCGATCGGAATTCCGGTTTCAAGGGAGGTGACGGCAATCCCTTTGCTGACCTCGGAGGCCACATAGTCAAAATGAGGAGTGTCACCGCGAATAACGGCACCTAAGCAGACAATTCCGTCATATTTGCCGGAAGTGGCCAGCTTTTTAGCCAGTAAAGGAATTTCGAAAGCACCGGGGACTTTAAAGACCGCGATTGTATCATCGTTTATGCCATGCCGTTTTAATGCATCAAGAGCGCCATCTTGGAGTCGGTCGCAGATAAAACTGTTAAACCGGCTGTTAATGATTGCCACTTTGGCTTCACCGCACTGGTTCAGTGATCCTTCAAAAAACTTACTCATTCTTTGTCTCCCGGTTTGTTGGTTTGCAGATCTTTCTTATGTTTCGGTACCTGGTCAAGAAGGTGTCCCATTTTTTCCCGTTTGGTTTGTAGGTAGCAGATGTTGGTATCGTTCGGGGTGCATTCCAGTTGAACCCGCTCGACGATTTCAATATCGTAACCCTGGAGACCGACAACCTTAGTCGGATTATTGGTCAGCAGGCGAATTTTTTTCAAGCCTAAGTCAACCAGTATCTGGGCTCCGACCCCATAGTCGCGCAAGTCTGGTTTAAAGCCGAGTTCTTCATTGGCTTCAACCGTATCACGGCCATGTTCCTGGAGGCAGTAGGCCCGCAATTTATTAACCAGGCCGATGCCCCGGCCCTCCTGCCTCATGTAGAGAATGGCACCGCGGCCCTCCTCTTCAATGCGTTGCATGGCGGTATGGAGTTGGTCGGCACAATCACAGCGCAAAGAGCCTAAGGTGTCACCGGTAAAACATTCTGAGTGAACTCGAACCAGAACCGGTTCATCACCGGAAAGGTCGCCTTTGACCAAAGCCAGATGTTCATGCTTGTCGAGTTGGTTTTCATAGACGATGATTTCAAATTTACCAAAGCGGGTTGGCAATTGGGCGCGAGCCGCTTTTTTGACCAGGGATTCGGTTCGCATCCGGTATTCGATTATGTCAGCGATTGAGATTATCGACAGGCCCTGTTTTTCAGCAAAAATGAGAAGTTCCGGCATCCGTGCCATAGTGCCATCTTCATTCATGATTTCACAGATAACCCCTGCCGGTTTAAGGCCCGCTAGACGGGCCAGATCAACCGAGCCTTCGGTCTGGCCGGTGCGCACTAGAACCCCGCCGGTTTTGGCCCTTAAAGGGAAGATATGGCCGGGCCGAGCAAGGTCGTTAGAGCCGCTATGTTCGTTGATCGCAGTCAAAATCGTCTGGCAACGGTCGGCTGCCGAGATTCCGGTAGTTACCCCGCGGCGGGCTTCGATGGAAACCGTAAAGGCGGTTTCGAATTGTGAGGTGTTGTCGGAGACCATAGGTTGTAGGTTAAGAAAATCGGCGCGCTCTTCGGTCAGAGTCAGGCAGATCAGACCGCGGCCGTAGGTCGCCATAAAGTTGATTGCCTCAGGCGTTGCCTTTTCAGCTGCCATAACCAGATCGCCTTCATTTTCGCGATCTTCGTCATCAACCAAGATAACCATTTTTCCGGCTTTTATTTCATTTAATGCATTTTCAATTCGTGAAATAACCATTTTTTTTCCTGTTAAGATCCTCTGTTTATAAATTTGTAATTTGGGTTACCGAGTTAGGCAAAGCCATGTTTTTTCAGTAGATCAAGGTTGACCGTTGAGGTCGGGTTGTCAAGGTTGTGGTTCTTGGGTTGCAAGAGTTTTTCGATATATTTTGCAACCAGGTCATTCTCCAGATTAACCGTTGCTCCAAGCTCTCTTTGGCCCAGGGTGGTCTGCTGCAGGGAGTGGGGAATTACCGCGACCGAAAAGCGATCTCCGTTGAGAGCCGTAATTGTTAGGCTGATACCATCGATGGCAATTGAGCCTTTTTCAATCAGATAACGGGTTATAGCCGGTTGTACGTTGAAAGTAAAGATGATGGCATTGCCTTCTTGGCGGCGCTCATTGAGGGTGCCGGTGCCGTCAATATGACCGGAAACCAGATGGCCGCCAAAACGACCATCAGCGGCCAGAGCTCGTTCCAGGTTGACCCGATCACCGCTTTTCAAGGTTCCGAGGTTGGAGCGGCGCAAGGTTTCAGCTGAAACATCGAAAGCTATCTTCCGACCGGTTATCCTGGTAACCGTCAGGCAGACTCCGTTGACGGCAATGCTGTCACCGAGTTTGCACTTCTCAAGAATGAGCCGGGCCTCGACCCGCAACTCTCCTGAGCCGCCGGTCAGGCCGCTGTCGATAACTGAACCGATCTCTTCGATAATGCCGGTAAACATGGGCGGAGTCGTTTTTTATGCCGGAATGAAATATATACATTTATAGTAAAGATTCGGAGCCTCATATAGACGCGTAATGGAGTTGAGTCAAGAAAAATTCTTCCTTTCTTGACAAGTATAGTCTATTCGTTATAGACAGCCTCCACCTTTAGATGGGTTCAGACAATCACTTAACATCGTCTAAATCAAAAGGGCGGTCAGTGTTTTTACTGATAACTTAATAGCGGCTATTGCGAATGGAGCGCGCCATAACCATGACGCAAACTCTTTATACTGAAAGTGAATTGAAAAGTATGGTTGCCGGGTTGGCGGCGGCTATTGCGGCGGATTTTTCCGGCCGGAAACTTCTGTTGCTTGGTCTTTTGAAAGGTTGCCAGCCCTTTCTTGCCGACCTGTGCCGGGATTTGAGCCGTTATCAGATCTCCTTGGCGGTTGAGTATCTTCAGGTCAGCAGTTATGTCGGCACGACCAGCAGTGGCCAGGTGACGATCAGCCAGGCGTTGCCTGAGTCGCTCCAGCAGGGTTGCGACGTGATTGTGGTTGACGATATCTTTGATACCGGGCTTACTTTGAAAAGGGTTGTTGCCCACCTTCTTGAAAAAGGTGTCCAAAAGGTAAAGACCTGTGTTCTGTTGCGCAAAGAAGGCAGTAGTCAGGTGGTGATGGAACCCGATTATTGCGGGGCCGTTATTTCCGAAGCCTTTATTGTCGGCTACGGTCTCGACTATAATGAACAGTACCGTGAACTACCCTATATAAAAGTTCTTGGTGAAGATGAACAAAATTAATCTGGAATTTAATCAAAAGTATCCTTTTTAGTTGCGGCCCTGCCAAATCAGGAAATTATTATGAAAAATAATGTTACAGGACATCGGCTTGAGATCTTTTATCGTGATGCCGAGCTTGATGCCCGTGGCCAATTTTTGCGGGACAAGCTTAACTCTTTAGATTTGTCAACGGTAATTGAGGAGGTTCGGCTTTCAGAAGTTTATACCCTGGAAGGGGATTTTAGTGAGGCCCGTTTGCAAGCTGCCGCCGACCTGCTTTTGAATCCGGTGATTCATGACTGTCTTATCGATGAGGCTCGTTTTCTAAGTTCGGTTGATGTTGTTCTTGAGATTGGTTTTCTGCCCGGCGTGACCGATAATGTTGCCCATAGTGCCGCCGAAACCTTGGGTGATGCCTGGGGTGTGCCGCTGGCAGTCGATCAGGGGGTTTATTCCAGTACCATCTATTATCTCAAGGTCGTAAATTTGACGGATGAGGACCGCCGTCTTATCGGTCGTGTCCTGGCCAATGCTCTGATTGAACGTCTTGATTGGAAGGCGTGGGCGAACTATGTGGCCGAACAGGGGATGGACTGCATGATTCCCCGGGTGCGGCTTGAGCTTGGCAAAAAGGTCAGTTTGGTCGATCTTAAGATTTCTGAAACGGAGCTTTCAGCGCTTGGTAAAGAGGGGATTATTGATCATTATGATGAACAGGGTAATATTGTCCGGCGCGGGCCTCTGGCCCTTGATCCGCCCTCTCTTGCCGCAATTGCCGACTATTTTGCTACGGTCGAAAAGCGTAAACCCACCGATCTTGAGCTCGAAGCCTTGGCCCAGACTTGGTCGGAGCATTGTAAGCATACGATTTTTGCGGCGGCTATTGATGATCTTGCAGAGGGGCTCTATAAGACCTATATAAAGGGCGCGACGAAAAAGATTCGCCAAGAGCGCGGGGCGGAAGATATTTGTGTCTCGGTTTTTGTCGATAACTCCGGGGCCATCATTTTTGATGATGACTATCTGGTTACCGATAAGGTCGAAACCCATAACTCCCCTTCCGCTCTTGATCCTTTCGGTGGCTCGATCACCGGTATTGTCGGCGTCAACCGGGATACCCTTGGTTTTGGCCTTGGCGCCAAGCCAATAATTAATCGTTATGGTTTCTGTGTTGCCGATCCCGGTGATTGTGAACCCCTCTACCGTTCGCCCGGGGGCGGCAATCAGGCTTTGCGGCCACGCCGTATTCTTGATGGTATTGTCGCTGGGGTCAGGGTTGGTGGCAACTGTTCCGGAATCCCGACGACGCAAGGTTTTTTGACCTTCCATCCCGGCTACAAGGGCAAACCGCTGGTTTTTGTCGGCACCGTTGGCCTGATTCCGAGAAAGACCGCAGCGGGACGCTTAAGTCATAAAAAAGCCGCCCGGCCCGGTGATTATATTGTGGTGCTCGGGGGCCGGGTCGGCCTTGACGGAATTCACGGAGCCACGTTTTCTTCCGAAGCTTTGACGGGTGGGAGCCCGGCGACTGCGGTCCAGATTGGTGATCCGATTACCCAGAAAAAGTTTTCCGATGCGATTGCCAAAGAGGCCCGCCAGCGCAATCTTTACAGCAGCATTACCGATAACGGGGCCGGTGGCATTTCCTGTTCGGTGGCGGAGATGGCGCGTGAATGTGGTGGCTGCCGGGTCGATCTGGAAAAGGTGCCGGTCAAGTATCCGGGGATGGCCCCCTGGGAGATCTGGATCAGTGAATCGCAGGAGCGTATGACCCTGGCTGTGCCTTGTGAGAAGTGGCCGGAACTTGAAGCGCTACTCTTAAGTCGCGGTGTCGAAGCAACGGTGATTGGCGAATTTACCGACACGGGTCGCTGTCGGGTCAGTTACCAGGGCGAAAAGGTAATGGATATGGAGCTTGAGTTTCTCCATAACGGCCAGCCGCGCAAATGTCTTACGACTAAAGTTAAGCTCTCTGTGGAAAATGAAGTGGTTCTCCCGGCGCTTGCCGAACTCTCTCTGGCGGATCTTTTTATCAAGATGTTCGGGCGTCTAAATCTCGCCTCGCATGCCTATGTTTCGACCCAATATGACTTTGAGGTGCAGGGCAGCTCGGTTCTCAAGCCGCTGGTCGGTAGTCGTCAAGTTGACGGTTTTGCAACGGTCGTGCAACCCTTGCCGGAATCGGCCAAAGGGGTTGCCTTATCACAGAGTCTTTATCCGGCAGTCAGTGATCTTGATACCTATGCGGCGGCGGCTACGGCTATTGATACGGCGGTTCGTAACCTCTTGGCGGTCGGTACTCCGTTGTCACAGATAGCTCTTTTAGATAATTTCTGTTGGTGTTCCTCGGATGATCCCGAGCGTCTCTGGCAACTTAAGGAGTGTGCTCGCGCCTGTTATGAGACTGCAGTTTGTTACGGTACCCCGTTTATCTCAGGCAAAGACAGCATGTATAATGATTTTAGCGGCTATGACAGTCGAGATCAGGCGGTGACGATCTCGGTTCCGCCGACCATCCTGATCTCTTCAATTGGAGTGCTGCCTGATATCTCTAATTTACGTTCATTTGCCTTCGTTAAACCCGGTGATCTTATTTATCTTCTGGGCTCTGGCGGCGCTGCTTTGGGAGGTAGTGAATACCTCTCCCTTTTGCGTGAGGAAAACCTGGTTGACGCCGGGGCTTGGGGCCGGGTTCCGAGATTCGACCCGGCGACTCAGCTCTCGCTCTACACCCGTCTCCAGACATGGACGGCTGCGGGTCGTTTTCGCTCTCTCTACCCGCTGGCCCAAGGCGGTCTCGCTTTGGCCGCCGGTAAAGGGGCGCTGGCTGAAGGTCTGGGATGTGCATTTGAGATCCCCGCCGGAGAGCGTGCCGACCTTTTTCTTTTCAACGAATACCCAGGGCGTTTTCTGGTCAGTGTGGCGCCGGAAATTGGCGCCCAACTTGAAAAAGAGTTTGCCGATAACCCCTGTATCAGGCTCGGCCTGGTGCAGGCTGATGAGCAGATTATCATCAGTCAAAACGGAGAAATCTCTTTGCAAACGTCGGTTTCTTCCCTGCTGACCGCCTATCGGTCGACTTTCGCTGGATTTTAATCAGTCGTTAGTTGCCAGTGGGCAGTAGAAACCTTACCTTGTACGTTTAATCCTGGCCTTGGCCGAAGTTGGAGAGTATAATGGTTCAACCTAAAGTTCTTTTATTGACCGGTTACGGTATAAATTGTGAAGAGGAGACCGCCTACGCCTTTCAGGTCTGTGGTGCGCAAACCGCAATTGTTCATGTCAACGATCTGATCGCTGCACCGCATCAGCTCTCTGATCACCAGATTTTTGTCGTGCCGGGAGGTTTTTCCTATGGTGATGATACCGGCTCCGGGAATGCTCTGGCCAACAAGATGCGCCATACCCTGTGGCCCGAACTTATGGCATTTGTGGCTGCCGACCATCTGGTTTTAGGAATCTGTAACGGTTTTCAGGTATTGGTTAACCTTGGTCTGCTGCCGGGGGATACTAATAACTCTTTTGGAAGTCGCAGGGTTGCTCTGATTGCTAATCGTACGGCTCGTTATGAGTGCCGTTGGGTGAATCTTTTGGCTGCCGAAACGGACTCGGTTTTTCTGCGCGGCGTGAGTGCTTTAAGTTTACCGGTGGCGCATGGTGAAGGGCGGTTTTTTGCTCCGCCTGAAACCCTCTCCGAGTTGCAGATGGGTCAGCAGATCGCTTTGCGTTATGCGGATAACGAAAAACGTCCGGCCCAGGGCTCTTTTCCCGCCAACCCTAACGGCTCTCTTGATGATATCGCCGCCCTTTGTGCTGCTCAAGGCCGCATCTTCGGGCTTATGCCCCACCCCGAACGGGCATTTCGTTTAAGTCATCTGCCGGATTGGCCCGAACGTCTTGCTTTGGCTCCCGAGAGTGACTGGCGACAGCCGGGTCCGGGGCGGGTTATTTTTGAGAATGCCGTCAACTATTTCACCTGAAAACCGTTGCATTTACTGACTCGTATGCTATTCAAAATATAATACCTGCTTACTTACTCCGGCTGAGAATGCTGAAAACCTGTTTGCTCAGGATCAGAAAGGATTGGCTATGCAGATCACCTCTATCCTCGTTCCCACCGATTTTTCCGAAGATTCCGATTACGCTTTGAGTCATGCAGAAAATACGGCTTGACCGAACCACCGCTACGGCATAGAATGATGATCGACGAATATTTTATGTCCCGTGGCGGAACTTTCTCGTTGTGGGATGTTTGTTGTTAGGGCTGAAGCTGCTGGCCTGAAAGGTTGGGGTTTTGACCTTTACTGACCATTGATAAAAGGAGTATGATTATGAAGACCAGAATTACGATTCTCTGTGAAAATTCGGTTGGTATGCCTTTTGGCGGTATCGGTGAGCATGGTTTTGCCTGTTTTATTGAGACTGATCATGGTAACTATCTCTTTGATACCGGCCAGGGTCTTGGTATCAGCCAGAATGCCATGTACTTGAAAAAAGATCTGACCTCGATAAAATCGATCATGATCAGCCACGGTCACTACGATCATGTCGGTGGTCTGCCGATGGTTTTATGTCAGCGGGGCTCGGTTCCCGTTTATGCTCATCCTGAGATTTTTATCGAGCGTTTCTGGGGGGAGGCCCGTCGGGCTATCGGAATTCCTTATCGTCGTTCATTTCTGGAATCCATGGGTGCCGACTTTCGTTTTTCCCGAGAGATGGTAGAAATCGGGCCGGGGTTGTTTCTAACTGGTGAGATTCCCCGGCATACCACCTATGAAATCGGCGATCCTAATATGGTGGCTGTGACTGAAGCCGGTGTGGAGCTTAGGCCTGATCCCATCAATGATGATCTCTCTCTGGTCATCGATTCCGCCAAAGGACTGATTGTTATCTTGGGTTGCGCCCATTCCGGTATGGTCAATATCCTCGATTATGTCATGGAAAAATTTTCCCGTGATCGTATCTATGCGGTTATCGGCGGTACTCATATGGGTTTTTCCGGCGATCATCAGTTTGCCGAAACTCTTAAGGTAATCGACCGTTACCAGATTGAAAAACTGGGGGCTTCTCATTGTACAGGCCTCGAAAAATCAGCTCTTCTCTACGCTCGAATGCCCGAACGTTTCTTTTTTGCCTGTGTTGGTTCAAGTTTGGAAGTGTAAAAATTACAGTGGTCTCCGTTTAGGATATTGCGTGTAACGAATTTCTGGATAGTTGGTTATTTTCAAGACGCTTCAAAAAGCCACCAAACATCCCTTGAGCAGGATTAGAACCTGAAGTTTTAGCTGTCTAAATAAGGATATTATATTGTTTTGAAAAAATTTAATGAAATTGCGAAAAAACAAAGGGCCGGAGAGCGTCTGTCGTCAGCAGAAGCCCTCTATCTTTATGAAGAGGGTGATTTTTTTACTCTCGGTAAACTGGCGGCTGAGATCAACCAGAAGATTAATGGTGAGACGGTTTACTATAATATTAATTGTCATATTAACCCGACCAATATTTGTGTTAACCAATGTCGTTTTTGTGCCTACAGTAAACAGAAAGGCGAAGACGGTGCCTACGAGCAGTGCGTGGGCGATATTCTGGGTGAGGTAAAAGATGCTGAAGTTCTTGGTATCCGGGAGTTTCATATCGTCGGTGGTCTGCATCCCGATTGGCCCTTCGAGTACTATCTGGAGTTGCTGCAAAGCCTTAAAAATGAACATCCGGCTATTGTTTTAAAGGCCTTTACGGCAGTCGAGATCGATTACTTCGCCAAAATCAGCGGCCTCGATATCCTGACGGTTTTTAAGCGTTTGCAGGCGGTCGGACTGCAGGCGATGCCCGGTGGCGGGGCCGAGATCTTCGCACCCGCCATCAGGGAGCAGATCTGTCCTGAAAAAATCTCCGGGGCTCGCTGGCTTGAGATCATGGAGATGGCGCATCAGTTAGCAATTCCGACTAACGCAACGATGCTTTATGGTCACGTTGAAAGTTTTACCGACCGGCTTGATCATATGGAAAAATTACGTAGCTTGCAGGATAAAACCGGGGGGTTCCAAGTCTTTATTCCTTTAGCCTTTCATGCCACTAACACCGCCATCCGTAAAAAAGGTGAAACCAGCGCTATCGACGACCTTAAGACCTTGGCTATCGCCCGCCTCTATCTTGATAATTTTCAGCATATCAAGGCCTACTGGGTCATGCTGGGTGAGAAAATTGCCCAACTGGCTCTGCTTTTCGGGGTTAATGATCTTGACGGGACGGTGGTCAGGGAACGTATCACCCACGCCGCTGGGGCCAAGAGTGCGGCGGGCTTGAGTGAAGCCTATATCAGGAATGCAATAATCAATGCGGGCCGTAAACCGGTCGAACGGGATACCTTTTATAATCCTGTATCGGGAGGTCAACATGGTTGAGTCGAGAGTTGATCGTCAGCAGGCCCTTGATCTTTTTGAAAATTGTGACCTGTTGGAGCTCGGTGAGATGGCTCAAGCTTTTCGCTGGCGGCAACATCCGCAAAAAAAGGTCACCTTTGCTATTGACCGCAATATTAACTATACCAATATATGTGAGTGCCAGTGCCGTTTTTGTGCTTTCTATCGCCGGCCCGAAGATGTCGATGCCTTTGTTATTGATGAGGCCGTCCTGCATCAGAAAATTGCCGAAACTGTAGAACTGGGTGGCACTCAAATCCTGCTTCAAGGTGGTCTCCACCCCGATCTGAAAATAGATTACTATATTGGGCTCCTTGAAACTATTAAAAAAGATTTCCCGGTTATCCATATCCATGGTTTTTCACCGCCGGAGATCTTCCATATTGCCACTTTATCAAAATTGAGTCTCGGAGAAACCCTGCAGCAGTTAAAGAAGGCCGGTCTCGGCTCGATTCCCGGCGGTGGTGCTGAAATTCTCGACGATCGCGTCCGCACCCTGATCAGCCCCAACAAGATTGGCTGGCGGCGCTGGCTGGAAGTGATGGAAACGGCTCACGGTCTGGGTTTAAGGAGTACGGCGACGATGATGTTCGGCTCCTTAGAGACCCCGAAAGAGCTGGTTGAGCATCTTTTCAGGGTCCGTGATGTTCAAGATCGGACCGGCGGTTTTACCGCTTTTATCCCCTGGAGTTTTCAGCCGACTAACACCGCCCTCGGTTATGAAGTAACGCAGACTGCAACCGGTATCGACTATCTGCGAGTTCTGGCCCTCTCTCGCCTGGTTCTCGATAATATTGACAACCTGCAGGCTTCCTGGGTTACTCAGGGCACCAAAATGGCTCAGGTCGCCCTCTATTTTGGGGCCAATGATTTTGGCTCGACAATGATCGAGGAAAATGTTGTCGCCGCCGCTGGAGTTCATTTTTCAAGCTCTTTGGAAGAGCTTGTTGATACGATTAAAGAGGCCGGCTTTGCGGCGTCCCAACGTGATACTCTCTACAATATGATCAAAGATTATTAACCTCAGGGATAGTGGTAATTCGGCAATAAAAAAGGTTCGCCTCCGGTTAATGCCGGGGGCGAACCTTTATATATTTTGAGGTCATTGCCGTATATTGAGACGTAAAGATTCGCAGATAAGATTAAGTTTGAGAATATAGCAATTATCTTAAGCTTTGCTGCGGCAACCTTAAAATGTCCCAATTGGATCTTTAATATAACTCTGGCCCTAATTCTTTAGGACTTGCTACCCAGTGGCTGGCAACC
>Ga0307991_1000624_pt1 | contig 25333 bp, 22 predicted proteins | sample EllFjometagen131_FD_203146 | JGI IMG/M metagenome (GOLD analysis project Ga0307991, IMG submission 203146) | Marine microbial communities from Ellis Fjord, Antarctic Ocean - #131 | ecosystem: Environmental > Aquatic > Marine > Unclassified | place: Southern Ocean | collected 2014-10-08 | reverse complement strand
GTCCTTAGTCGTCCTGCTTACTTTCCTCTTTTTCAACATTAATTTTCTATTATTTAATGCAAGGTCATTTTTAATTACATCAATGTAGAAGAAGTCCTGGCTTAGCTGCGTATATTTTCCTATCTGTGGTTAAAATCGTGAGTCGGAATGTAATTGGATACGCATAATTTTTCCGTGTAATCCGTGTAATCCATGGCTAAAACTAAGAATCAGGAAAAATAAATTGACTTAATTAAGCGATAGTCAATGTTCTGCAAAAATAATGTCGTGAAGAGGCTTATGGAAATATTAAACTTGATTCGGGAAAGTTTTGCACATCACATCATATTCTCAGCAGGGCTGTTGCTGATCATGGGTTTTATCATGGGACACCTTTCAGAAAAGATCAAATTGCCCTCTATAACAGGATATATCTTTGCTGGTATATTACTGGGTGAGGCGGGAATAAATCTGATCCATGCTGATAATGTAGATCAATTGAACATCCTTTCAGAGATAACTCTTTCATTTATAGCTGTTATCATCGGCTGCGAATTCTCTTTCAGTAAATTACGGGCTTATGGCAAAAAAGTAGTTATCATTACCCTTACTCAGATGTTTTTGACTTTTGGTTTGATCTCTGCTGGTCTTATACTACTGGGTCTTTCCACCTATGTAGCCTTTCTGCTGGGAGCGATCGGAGCAGCCACAGCCCCTGCAGCAACAGTTGTGATTGTAGAAAAGCTAAGAGCTAAAGGCGAATTTGTAGATTATCTTTATGGCATAGTGGCACTTGATGATGCAGGTACAGTTATCCTTTTTTCCATCGCCTTTGCCATAGCCAGTGCTGAGATCAGTGGCACTGAAGTGAATTTCTGGATAGGACTTATTCATGCCGGTAAAGAAATACTTCTCTCAATATTCACTGGAATAATTGGTGGTACACTGATCCATTTCAGTACGCGTAACAGCAAGAACATGGGTGAAATGAAAATCATCACTCTGGGCATAATATTTTTGACAACTTCTGTGTGCATCAGCCTGCAACTGTCACCGTTGATCGCTAATATGACCGTGGGTATGCTGCTGGTGAATCTCAGTCATAAAAATATCAGGATAATGAAAGCCCTACAACCTCTCACTCCACCTTTATATGCTATTTTCTTTACTATCGCAGGAACTGAACTGCATCTGAAGATATTTACCTCTTCCACAGCTTTGATTGCTGGAATGGTGTTCATCATCATGCGAGCAATTGGAAAATACAGCGGAGTGTATGCAACGGGACATTTATTGAAGCTCAAACCCGGAATCAGCAACTGGCTGGGACTGGCTCTTTTACCTCAGGCGGGAGTAGCGATCGGTCTGGTGCTTTTCGTTCAAGGTTCCAGCGTAGTGGCAAATGCCACATCGGCAATCCAGCTTGAAATAACGGAGATGATAAATATTGTATTGATGAGTGTATTTTTTAATGAAATATTAGGACCTCCTTTGGCAAAAATTGCCATTCGGAAGAATTTGAGGAGAAGATAATGAACCTTACTGAAGTATTAAAGCTGGAATGCTGTACAACCAATTTGCAATCACGCAATAAAGATGAAGCACTGGAGGAATTAACCCGGCTGGTGAAACGTAATGAAATACTCAAGGAAGTGTCCGAAAGTGAAATATTGGAACACCTGCATAAGCGAGAAAGCCAGGGCAGTACGGGATTTGGAAAAGGGATTGCTATCCCCCACTGTCAAATAAGTGGCATCAAAGATTTTGTAGTAGGCGTTGGGATTAGTCATAAAGGTGTTGATTATGATGCAATAGACCATAAAAAAGTGAAAATATTTGTAATCATCGTGGGACCAATGGAAAGCCGGAGTGGTCATTTGCAATTGCTGGCAACAGTTTCGCGTATCCTCAAAGAACCGCAGATTGAGCAGCATCTATTGCAGCAGGAAAGCAAGATTGGCTTGATAGATGAATTTCTCAGGCACAGTTCTGATTCCATGTCAGTGATTCCAAGAGGGAAAGATAAATTAATGCTGCTGCTGGTTCGTGATCCAGATATTTTGGATGAGATATCAGAGATATTTCTTGAGTATGGAGTGGAAGAAGCCACTATCCTTGATACAGGCAGCATGAAGGGAGTTCTTTCTCAAGTGCCATTATTCCTGGGCTTTTTTGATTTTACGGGAGATCGCGATGCATCTGGTAAGCTGATAATGGTGAAATTACCCAGAGACTTTCTACATGCCCTGATCAATGGTCTGGAAGATGCTTTTGGCAATCTTGATGATTACACTGGACTTGGTCTGATAGTATTAGATATATTTTTTAGTAAAGGAATATAAAGCGGGAGAATAAAGTGCGTAAAATTGTTTTATTATTATTGATCATTTTGATATCAAGTTTATATGCCCAGACAGAATTGGAGAATAATCCACAGCTTGGGCATTATCTGAATAAAGAAGAAATTGGCAGAACAGTATCCCGGGATTTTTATCAGACAAACCCACCGGATTTTGCCCGTAACATAGCAGAATTTGAGCCGATGGAAGGAATACTGGTGCGTTCTCCCTTTGGGATCAGCTACAGCCTGATTGCCAGTATGTCTGAGCAGGATAAAGTGGTTACTATTGTAAGCAGTACAGCCGATCAAGCCAGCGTTATCAGCAGCTATACATCTCATGGTGTAAATCTTGATAATTGCGAATTTCTCATAGCACCAAGTAATAGTTACTGGTGCAGAGATTTTGGACCCTGGTATATATATGATGGCAGTGAAATTTCAATCGTGAATTTTATCTATAACAGACCTCGTCCTGATGATAATGATATTCCCATTGAAGTAGCAGACTTTTTGAATATCACATTATATGGTATGCCTCTCGAGCATACTGGTGGTAATTATATGACAGATGGTTATGGTATTTCAGCATCCAGTGATCTGGTTCAAGTAGAAAACCCAGGCATGACGACTCAGGAGATCAATGATCTGTTGTCAGACTATCTGGGAATAGATACTTATCACATGCTGACTGACCCAAATAATACCTATATAGATCATATTGACTGCTGGGGGAAATTTCTGGGAGTAGATAAAGTATTGATCAGAGAAGTTCCAGCAAGTCATGCTCAATATGATGAGATCGAAGCAACAGCAGATTATTTTGCCAGTCAGAATTGCAGTTGGGGTTATCCGTATGAGGTTTATCGGGTTTACACTCCAGGTAATGAACCATATACGAATTCACTCATTTTAAATAAAAGAGTTTTTGTACCTATCACTGGTGGAAGCTGGGATGATGAGGCAATAGAATCCTATGAAGCTGCGATGCCGGGTTATGAGATATTGGGCTTCACTGGAAGCTGGGAAAGCACTGATGCTCTGCATTGCCGCACTAAGGGCATTGCAGATCGCAATATGCTGCACGTAGAACATCAACCTTACCGGCAGCAGCAGAATAGTGGTTCTACACTTCAGTTCAGTGCTCTGATAGATGCTTACAGCCAGGCTGCTCTGCTGGCAGATTCCGTATATATCGCCTGGAGAATAGCTGATGAACAGTGGAATTATCAAGCTCTAACCAACAGCGGAGAAGATGTATGGGAGACAAGTTTGACAGTGCCTTCTTCTTCAAGTGAATTCCAATACTATATCCATGCACAGGATATTGAAGGTAATGCTATAGATCATCCCCTGTCAGCAGAATTTGATCCTCATCAATTTGCTGTTTTACAAATGATCAATTATGGTGATCTGGATGAAAATGGCTCAGTGGAAACTTTTGATGCAGCATTATTATTGCAATATGTAGTAGAACTTGATCCTCTGCCTGAGCTTGATCCCCTGCCATGGGAGCCAGCCAGAATCACGGCTGCTGATGTGGATGGCAGTATGGAAATTGATAGTTATGATGCTTCCCTGATCATGCAGTACTTTGTGGAGCTGATAGCTGAATTCCCGGTAGAGCAGTAGAAAGAGAAAATTTCTATTGACAGTATTAAAAGAAAAATATCTCTTAATAAAAGGAGTATTAATATATGAATAAAATTTTAGTATTTGTGGTTGTCTTGATGATAACCTTGCTGCTTGCTGCTGACCTCAAGGATATTTCCATCGATGGCGGCACATATACCGTAAATGCAGGAGACAGCCTGAGGATATATGTGAATGCAAATGATATTACTCAGGAAATGCGAGTAATCGCCTTTCAATTTGATGCCTATTATGACAGCACACTTGTCAAATATATCACCTATAAACCCGGTGATCTGTTTGAGAATGCCATGCTGATGGCTAATGGTGAAGAAACAGGAATGCTTAAAGTTGCATGCAGTCACTGGCAGCCTCAAGAAGGTAATGGGACTTTAGTGGAATTGATCTTTACTGCTCTCACACCTGGGGAAACCCATTTGCAATTTGATAAATTTAAAATGAACTCTGATACTATGACTCAGATCTATGATGCAGATATCAAAATTCTGCCAGCCAGATCTGAACGTAAGAAAAAATAAACCAGGAAGGGATTATGAAAAAAATTATTATTATATTGTACCTGCTTGCAGCAATAAGTTTGTTCGCTGACCTTCAGGATGCTGAAATCACAGTTTCATCTGGAAGTGTTAATGCAGGAGATAGTATCATAATCGATATTTCTACTACTGAATTGATAGAAGATTATGATGTGATAGCATTCCAGTTTGAGATGAATTATGACCCTGAATCTATTACTTATTCTGACTATGCCGAAGGCGATATTTTCCTTGATGGTTACCTGCTGGTCAATGAAACTGAACCCGGACACCTTATTGCTGCTTATAGTTATTATGAAGCCCAAGCCGGTTCTGGAGTAATAGTGAGATTGTCCTTCATCGGGATTGATGATAGCTCTACCCTTGATATTCATGACTTCAAATATAATGCTACTCCGATCGAAAATACCACTGATGGAAATATTGATGTTATCAATAATGACATTACTGAAAATATTCCTGATCAAATAACTCAGGTGGGCATTCACAGTATCAGCCCCAATCCCTTTAATCCCAGCACTACGATCAATTTCCTTGTCCCCACAGGTGAAACTGCTGTAACTCTTAATATTTATTCCGTAAAAGGTCAGTTGGTTAAGAGATTTCATCTAAATGGTTTATCATCAAATTCGCTATCAAGCGTAAACTGGCAGGGAATTGATGAATATGGCAGGGAAGTAGCCAGCGGAATTTATTTCTGCGAGGTGAAAGGAGCTACCAGTAAAGCATGCAGTAAGATGCTGCTGCTCAAATAAATATAACGGGCTGCTTCGGCAGCCTCTTTTTTTATGGAAAATAAATCATTCAGGCTGGGAGATAATATCAAAGATATTTCCGGCTTCAAAAAAAACAAGAAATTAAAAAGACCCCTGCTGGGTAGTAATATCACAGCAGGCTTTCCTTCTCCAGCTCAGGATTATATAGAAAAAACCATTGATCTTAATGAACAATTGATCTCGCATCCTGTAGCCACATTTTTTGTTCGAGTGGAAGGTGATTCCATGATCGGTGCTGGCATATTTCCTGATGATGTGCTAATAGTTGATAGAGCAATGAACGCTGTTAGTAATAACGTGATCGTTGCGGTGCTTAATAGTGAATTAACTGTGAAAAGATTGAAGATAACTGATGAATACTGGTCACTTGTACCCGAAAATCCTGCATATCCTGAAATTATTATTACAGAAGATACTGATTTTACGGTTTGGGGGGTTGTGACTTACTGTATTCATAAACTTTGAGGTGGATTATGAGAACAGGTTTTTATAAATCACGTGCTCGAGCCAATCTGGAAGGCAAATGGGAAAAAGCAATTGTTGCTGTTCTATTAGGCTTTCTGGTTTTTGCTGCAATAGATGCTATTTTTGGAAAAACTTATCTCAGCGGAGGATTCTTCATCTTCTGTCTGCGTTTGATCTTTCAAGGGCCCATATCTTTGGGCATGGTAATGTTCTTTCTGGCACTCAGCCGGGGAACAAATCCCGAAGCATCTTTGATCTTCAAAGGATTTGATAACTGGGTATCAGCTTTCCTTACTATCCTTTTAATGTCTTTCTTCATCTTCTTATGGTCGATTCTGCTGATCGTCCCGGGGCTTATTGCCATATTTTCCTACAGCATGACATTTTTTATTCTGTCAGATGATCCTGACCTGAGACCATTGGAAGCTATCAGACGCAGTAAACGCATGATGCAGGGGCACAAATCGGAGCTTCTCAAGCTTAATCTTAGTTTTATTGGCTGGCTATTCTTGAGCATCGCCACCTGCGGAATACTGTTTATACTCTATGTAGGACCGTTATATTATGCCACTATCACAGAATTTTATGAATCTTTGCAGGAAATCTCGGATTATTGATCATGTGCGGTAATTTTGCCCTCTATAGTTCTGTGCAGGCTATCCAGGATTATTATAAACTGCTGCAGGAAATAGGTGAGATCGAACCAAGTGAAAATATCCGTCCTTCGCAGAATGTTCCTGTCATCGTTATCAAGCAGGGCAAAAAATATCTGGGTTTTGTCCGCTGGGGTTTGATACCATTCTGGGCAAAAGATGATAAAATAGGCTATAAATTATTCAATGCCCGATCAGAAACGATTGACGTGAAGCCAAGCTTTAAAGGTGGTTTTAGATCCAGACGCTGCCTGATCCCAGCAAATGGATTCTTTGAATGGAGAAAACCTGATAAAACTAAATTCTATTTTGAATTGAGAAGCAAAAAACTCTTCTCTTTTGCCGGTATCTGGGAAAAATGGAAAAATCCTCAAGGTGAGATTATCCCCACCTGCACCATTATCACCTGCCAGCCAAATGAACTGGTCTCCCCTATTCATGATAGGATGCCTGTGATCCTGAAAAAGGAAGATGAAGATATCTGGCTAAACGACTCAGACCCGCAAGCTCTGAAGAATCTGCTTGTTCCCTACTCTGCCTCAGATATGAAAATTACCCAAAGATAACCGCTTTTCCCCCTGGATAACCACAATTTATTGACAAATAAAACGTCTTCAAATCTCAAGTATATGAAAGAAAAATAAATTTAGGAGAATAAAAAATGAAAAAAGTGATGTTGATCTTATCAGTCCTTTTCTGTATCGTTGCCTTATATGCAAATGACCTGTTATTTGAAACTTTGGATAACGGTATGCAGGTAGCTGTGAAAAAGAATACTTCCAATAATTCCGTAGCAGTATATGCCTTTGTAAAAACTGGTGCGATCAAGGAAGAACAGTTTCTTGGTTGCGGGATATCTCATTATCTGGAGCATCTTGTTTCTTCCGGCACCACCAGCATACGCACAGAAGGCGAATACGTTCAGCTTGAAGAACAGCTTGGACTGCTCTCAAATGCCTACACGACCTCTGATATAACTGCCTATTATTTATCAGGTGACAACACCTATGTGGATACTATGATCACCACTGTGGGCGAATTTATTCGCTATTGTCAGTTTGATCAGGCAGAAGTTGACCGCGAAAAGGAAGTGATACTAAAGGAAATGATCATGCGATCTACTGACGTTAGAAGCCAGATCAGTCATTGGCAGGATTCAGTTACTCATCCAAATTCCAATATTAAATATCCCGTGATCGGCTATCCGGAACTATATAAGCAGATCACCCGCGATGACCTGCTGGACTATTATCACAGGCATTATATCCCGAATAATATAATATTTGTGGTAACTGGCAATATTGATCCTCAAACGACCATGTCCAAAATTGAAGATACCTTTGAAGACTGGCAGCGCTGTATTTATCCACCTGTTTTCCTCCCGGAGCAAAAGCCTTATGGCACAGAATATACTTTCACCAAAGAGTTTGAAACCGTTAATGCCAAAGTATTATTAAATTACATTATCCCCCAGGCTTATTATCAATATTCCAATGAACTCAATGCAGCACTGGACATCCTTTTCAGTAAGAGACAATCACCTATAAATTATCGTCTGGTGGAAGAGGAAAAACTGGTCAATAATATCTGGGCATATTGTGCTCCAATCCCAGATTCACATGGCTCAAATGACGTTTCCATCAGTTTTGAACCCAAAGATCAAGCTGATATTAATAAAATTATCTCTATCATTGATGAAGAATTACAAAAAGCAGTAAAAAATGGCTTTTCTCAAGATGAACTGGATAATTACATTAATCGCTCAAAAGCGTCTCATATACTTTTTGAGCTTACATCTGACCGCGAGGCAAACATGATCGGTTGGTCTATCTATGGTCAGAATAATCCTGATATGCTGGGAATGCAGATCACTGCTCTGGAATCTATCAAACTGAATAAGATGACCGAAGCAATAGAAAAGCTAATGCTTACCGGACCAAGGGTGATTGCTATTGCTGAACCCCAAAAGGAAGAGACAGAAGAAGCTGCCAAAGCTGTGGAAAATATCCAAACCTCACTTTCCATGCAGAAAATTGAGCTTGATGATAATGTGATTCTCTTTTATGATAGATCAGAGCCGGATGAAGTAGTTAATGTATCTATAAATCTTCCTATCACTCAAGACTGGGAAACCACTGATAATGCCGGTATCTTGGAAATGACTGCTGATCTGCTTATCAAGGGTTCTAAAAAGTATAAATCCACTGAGATCAGTGAATGGATGGAAGATCACGTTGTGTCCTATAGATCAAGCCTGGGCTCAAGCGGATTAATGATCAATATCAAATGCCTCTCTGATGACTTGCCTAAGATGCTGGAGATGTTCATCGATGGATTTGATCATCCTCAATTCTCAGATTCAGAAATTGAGCTCTGGAAACAGGGAACTCAAAGCTGGTTTGATAGACAGTCCACTACTGCCAGTTATCAGCATCGTATCTTCCGCAATGGTGTGCTTTACGGCAGTGATACCAGAACAGGTATGCTCACCTCTGATCTTGTGGCAAAGCAAATGCAATATACCCAGGATGATATCGAGAAATGCTGGGCAAAATATTTCAAAGTAGATGGCTTTATGATGGCTGTTAATGGTGATATTTCATTAGATAAAGCAAAAGAAAATGCTAAACTGCTGAAATCAAAACTTCGCAAGGGCAAAGTGAATGAACCGCTTTATAAACTGGAAATTCCTACTGAAAATATGTTCTTTGAACAGCAATATGAATATGAACAGGTAAATCTGGATATCAATCTCGCAGCTCCGGCTGTCACTGATCCTGATTTCAAGGTAATGAAAGTGATCAATGCCCTTTTGAACCGCATGGATGGAGGTCTGCATGAAGCTACTCGCGGAACAAATGATCTGGCATATTATGCTTATGCCCAATATAACACTAATAAGGATTATGGTTTCCTCAGACTCACCAGCCAGACGTCTATTAATAAAAAAGATGAGCTCATCGCAGTGCTTCAGCAGCAGCTTGATAATATGATGAATATCCAGATCACTCAGGATGAGATCATCCAGGTGCTTAATAATAATAACACCGTTCTCCGCAATAATATCCCAAACTCACGTCTGCCTTCCATGGTCATCAGTAATGAACTTAATGGAATAGGCTATAACTGGTATGATAAGCAGTTAGAGGAATTGTCAACCGTAACTCCAGATGATATTCGCAGAGTTGCAGCCAAATATTTCACTAATAAGGTGACTTTGGTTTCATATCCTTCCGACGATTTCCAGAGAACGATTGAATAGTCAGGTTTTATTGTAATAGGTTAAAGGCTGATTGTACGCAATCAGCCTTTTCTTTTCATACCCTCGGAGGTATTTTATTTTTCTACACGTATTTGCAGACTTACAGTATCGCCATTATCAATCTGCTCTTCCATGAAATAGATGTTATCAGCATCCTTATCCAGAGCCATCTCCAGAAGCTGTTCCCATCTAAGCTCCAAAAGATCAAGCCGGAAACTACCCTTTCCAAATTTTAGCTTAAGCCCAGAACCTATCACTGTCATAAAAGGCTTGATCAGTGAAGAAAGTTTTTTGATTGGGATACTAAGCTCCAGCATCGGTTCCTGCTGGATTTTACTATAGATCTCCAGTTTCAATACTGCTTCGCGCTTCTTCTTCTCCAAAGTGCTTATTAAGACAGCACCATCAACGGCACTGATCTTTCCATCAGCAATTAGCTTAAGAATTCGTCTCTGTTCCAATGCCACGATTTATTCCTTGCTGCCGTTAAGAGCCCGTATTAGTTTTTCAGCATCATCAGGGGTGATCTTGCCCTGTTCCAGAAGCTCAAGTATCTTCATCCTGCTGCGTTCATTCACTTCTTCTTCCTTATTCTTCTTAATGTTGCCTGATTGCTTATTGATTCCTGTTTCCACATCACTCTTTTTCTTTGCCACATAATCTGAGATATTATCCCAAGTCTTATTGACCTTATTAATAGCAGCATCCTTATACTTCTCAATATCCTCAGCATTATCATCAAGTGTTACAGTTATTGAATCAGATATATGATTTATGATGTTTTTGACCTTATCTTCTATATCCGGAATATCGATTTCGATATTACTGAGTTTTTCGCTCAATTTATTGATCTTCTTCTGGATCTTAGGCGCATTCTCTTTCGTCAAATTCTCCAGCGTGGGAATGATCTTTTCCTTCAGCAAAACTTCTATCTTGCGGGACACTTTGCCTTCCATATTTTCATCTCTATGCATTTTGTCCATGAGTAAAATACCTCCCATTTTACTCTCAATATCAATTTTTACGCTGCCGGAACCATTCACCAGCTTAAATTCCTTCTCGTCATCACCACTCTTCTCATAATTCTTATCCAAACCTATCATCACTTTACCTCTCCTGGTTTTTGCCTTTATATTATATTCCAGGCTCTCAGGTACAAAAACGCTGATCTTGCCATGACTGTTCTTAAAATTAAATGTACCGGCTTCTATTTCTTCAAATTCATAATATATACCTGAATTCACAGTCTCTATATCCGCTGCCGTAAAGCCTGCATTCAATATCTTGATGCCGCCATTTTGATGCTCCAGATGCAATTCGCCTCTGCAATGATTGAGCTTTACCCCACCATTCAGGTTTTCAAGATGCATTTTGCCTACACTATCCATAACGCTGATGCCGCCATTCTTCTGCTCCAATTCCAGTTCACCTTCATGGTTAAGGATCTTGATCCCGCCATTTACGCTACGCACTTCAAGCCTTCCCTTACAGGCAACGGATTTCACTCCACCATTGGTAAGTTCAAATTCCTGGTCACTTGCCATATTCTCTGTCTTGATCCCGCCATTTACACTTTTGGCACTTATCTCACTGTCCTGAGGTACTGTCAGGGTTATTTTCAGGTTCTTTAATACTGATACAAGATGCTTCTCTGTCTGTCTGATCTCCAGCTCATTGCTCTCTTCATCAAAGTTCGTTTCCACATAGGCACTGATATCTTCACCTTCCTTTAATCCTGTCATACTTTCCATCTCGATCAATACACTGACTTCCTGCTCGTCATTGCCTATTATATGTAATCCACCACTATGTAAATTGATCTCTACCTTAAGACCACTTCCGACTGCAAATTTGATTTCTTTCTCTAATTTCATTTTCCTTCTCCTTCAAGTTTTTTTATCGCTTCATCTACGGATATCTTGCCCATCTCAAGCGCTGATATTACTTCTTCTGTATGAGTGGAACTCACTACTCGTTTTTTGGTCTCACACAATACTTTGCTTATTTGACTTAATTTGTTTTTAACTGTGGGATATGATATCCCCAGTGCCTTCTCCACTTCCTTGATATTGCCCTGGCAACAGATAAAGGTCCTGGCAAATTCCTGCTGCTCAGGAGTTAATGCCCCAAATTCGCTGATTGCAAATTCTCCCTCAATGGTGATATCACATTCCGGGCAATGATACCGCGTCACTTCCAGCTTGGAGTTGCAAACCGGACAGCTCTGTAATCGCTTATTCATAATACTCTCCTTGTTTATCTTACCTCTGATTTTTGATTTCTGTATCTTCTGAGGACAAAGTTGCCAGACAGATTAATTATGTCAAGTTAATAATTGATTATTTTAATATTCTTATTCAATATCTTAAAGATTGAATTGATTATCTTAAGTTAATTGTCAATTGCTGACCCGTTTACTGGATTCATAAACAAAAAAACCCGTCTTCCGACGGGCTCTATATCTTTAGCTCAGCTTTCTTATCAACTTCGCTTGCGGTTCAGGTCATCCAGCTCTTTGCGTAATAAGGTTAATTCCATCCTGAGTACTACGGACTGCATCAGGTTTTTCACCAGGCTATTCACCTGGATATACTTGATAGGTTTATGCAAAAATGCACTCGCACCCAGTTCATAACACTTGCTGATATCCTCGTCTGTGCCATATCCTGTTATTATTATCACTGCAAAACTGCTGTTCTCGTCCGGCTCCAGCCGTTCAAGTAATTCCACCCCGTCTTTTCCCGGCATTCTCAGATCAAGTATCACTATCTGCGGTTTATGAATTTGAAATAGCATCAATCCCTCATCCGCACTAAAGGAGGAGATTATTTCATACTCAAGATCATTCAACGCCGTTTTGATCTGAATGTGATTGTCTTCCATATCATCTATTATCAGTACTCTATATTCACTCATGTTTCCTCACCTGTTCCTTCTCTTCTATGAAACTCTTTTTATCTAATCCAGATTTAATGTCAATAATAAATTCTCAGCTCTCTCCTATTTCGCTTCACAAGTTTATCTTTTAAAATATGAATAATAAATCACTTCTCTCTTGCAAAACCTCATGCTATTTCATTATATTCCCACTTTCCTCCTGCTTCTAACAGCCCTTTCTCAAAAAATCTGCCTGACCTGATTTATGATGAATCCTGCATTGACTTTATTCCATTGCTTAATAAGTAAGAGACTGCTCAAAGCAGTAATTGATTTCATAAAATACTTTCCATTTATGCAACAAAAAGTGCACATATTCATCATATTTGTCAATTTTGGAATTGATATATTCCCTTTCAGGAATTAATCAATCATAAAGATTGAACAGTTCCCTAAAATAAAATTACGGTGCCTAATAAATAAATCTTGACATATATAAATACTGCGTAAGAAGTTGGACAGAGTTTAAAGAAACCATATAAATTAAAAAATATGTGTTACAATTAAGGAGAATGTATGGATCAAGCAAATAACCTGTTTGAGATGAAATTGAATGAATTGCAGGCAGTTGCCAAAGAGATGGAAATCCCCAGCACAGGAATGAAAAAGACCGATCTGATTCACAAGATATTCGAGATGAAAGCAATGCAGGAAGGTCTTGCGTTTGTTATTGGAGTATTGGAAATAGTGGATGATGGTTATGGTTTTCTGCGTTTTGTAGAAAATAGTTATACTCCCGGACGTAATGATATTTATGTATCCAATAGCCAGATCAAGAAATTCGGATTGAAGAAAGGTCATGTGGTATCAGGACCGGTAAGGGCTCCCAAAGAAGAAGAAAAATATTTTGCCCTGATCAGAGTGGACTCAGTAAATTATGAAAATCCCATGTCAGCCCGTGAAGCCAAAAGCTTTGACAGGCTTACACCTTACTTCCCTGAGGAAGTATTAGACCTGGAATCTGACCCCAAGGATCTTTCCACCCGTATCATTAATTTATTTACACCTATTGGCAAAGGACAGCGTGGACTTATAGTTGCTGCTCCCAGAACAGGAAAAACCGTTTTGATGCAAAAGATGGCAAATGCCATTTTGAGCAATCACAAGGAAGTTTATGTGATAGTTCTGCTGGTGGATGAGCGTCCTGAGGAAGTTACTGAGATGAAGCGTAACATCATTCCTGAGAATTCAGAAGTGGTTTCCAGTACTTTTGACGAAACCCCGCGTAATCATATTCAAGTGGCAGAAATGACCATTGCCAAGGCAAAGCGCATGGTTGAGCTCGGTGGTGATGTGGTTATCATGCTTGATAGTATCACTCGTCTTGCCCGTGCTTATAATATGGCTACCCCTTCCAGCGGAAAAGTACTTTCCGGTGGTTTGGATTCCAATAGTATCCATCGTCCCAAAAAATTCTTTGGTGCTGCCAGAAACGCTCTGGAAAAAGGCAGTTTAACCATTATCGCCACTGCACTGGTGGATACAGGCAGTCGTATGGATCAGGTGATATTTGAAGAATTCAAGGGAACCGGTAATATGGAACTGGTGCTTGACCGCACGATCAGTGACCTTCGTCTTTATCCTGCTGTCGATCTTATCCGCAGTGGAACGCGTAAGGAAGAATTATTGCTCAGTGAAGAAACCCGTAACCGGATGTTCGTCTTACGTAAATTCCTCAAAACCATGAGCCCAATTCAGGGTATAGAAATGCTTCAAAGCAAAATGAGTGTTACTGCAAATAATAAAGAATTCCTTAACTCAATGAGTAAATAAATAGCCATAGATCAAATGGAATTACTATCCCCAGCCGGAGATATCCATAAATTGAAATATGCTTTAGCATACGGAGCAGATGCTGTATATGCCTCAGGCAAGAATTTTGGACTCCGCAGTCATAGTCGTAATTTTGACCGCAGTGAATTATCCCAGGCAGTTAAAGCTGTTCATGCAGCAGGCAAAAAGATCTATATCACCGTCAATATCTATGCCCACAATAAAGAAATTACCGACTTGGCAAAATATCTACCGTTCCTTGCTGAGCTGCACGTGGATGCTCTCATCATAAGTGATCCGGGAGTTATCATGCAGGCACAGCTTTATGCCCCTCAGATTCCGGTGCACATCAGCACTCAGGCAAATGTGACATCCTGGAGCTCCGTAAAATTCTGGCAGCAGACTGGTGCAAAACGCATCATCCTGGCTCGTGAACTGGGTATATCAGAGATTACTGAGATCAAACAGCGTGTGCCTGAGATGGAACTTGAGATGTTCGTGCACGGTGCCATGTGCATGAGTTATTCGGGACGCTGCCTGTTGAGTGCCTATTTGAATGGCAGACATGCCAATCTGGGAGATTGCAGTCAACCCTGCCGCTGGGAATATTACCTGAAAGAAAAAAGCCGCCCTGATGAAGAATTTACCATCGAAGAAGACGAACATGGCAGCTATATCTTAAATTCTCGTGATCTTTGCCTGATAGACAGGATGACTGAAATTGCCAAAGCCGGAGTGGATTCCATCAAGATTGAAGGCAGGATGAAAAGCCTGTATTACGTGGCAAATGTTACCCGTATCTATCGGGAAGCCATAAGTGCCGTGCAGCATAATAATACCATTGAACCTGAATTGCGCCATGAACTGGAAAAAGTGAGTCACCGAGTATATAGTGAAGGGTTTTTTGAGGGATTGAACAGCATGGAAAAGCAATATTATGATTCATCAGCATATATCAGGAATTATCAGTTTCTGGGTGAGATCACCGGTCTTGCTCAAAGCTGGATAACGGTTAATGTAAAATCAAAATTCTCTGCTGGCGAATACATCGAGCTGGTGTTTCCTGACCGCTCTCAGGATATCAAAATGAAAGCCGGTAATATGATAAATGAAGAATCTGAGCAAATTTTCTTTACAAAACCCAACACTGTAGTAAAGATTGAAATTGAAGGTAAATGCCCTTCACAGGGGATATTAAGAAAAAAGATAGAAGATAAATAAACCCAGGAGATAGTATGTCACGTAAGGTTTTGCTATTATTAGTTTTGGTTTTTATAAGTCTGTCACTTTGGGGTGAATCCCGTATGGAAAAGCTCTATAATCAGGCAATTTCACTCATCAGAGAAGATGAATACGTGAAAGGATTCCAGGAGATCATCAAAGAAGATAAAGATGGTAAATACGGTAATCTTGCCCGGTTTGAACTGGCAAAATTTTACCTCCTCAGAAGAGATTATGAAGAAGCAGACAAATATCTGAAGAACTGCTCCAAAAAACATGTTCCAGAACGCGATTTTTGGATGGGACAAAACCTCTTTGGCTGGGGAAAATATGATAAAGCTATCACGACATTTGATGATTATATCATCTATTCAGATAATCATAATAACATTGAAACCAGTTACCTTTATATCTCCGAGGCATATATCAGATTGCTGGAATACTATAAAGCTCTTAATACTCTGGATGAATTAATCAAAGGACGCTACCTGAGGCAACAGAAACCTCTGGTATTTTATAAAACAGGTAGTACTCAGGAGAAAGTGGGAAACTATGAAGCTGCTATGGAAATGTATGGTAAAATGAAAATAGAATTCCCCTACCATCCTTTGACTTTTAATGCGACTGACAGGATCAATGATATTACCTCAAAGGGTCTGGCAGAAGTTGAATCAATGCCTCCAGCTGAACCTGAACCGGAACCTGAACCTGAAATGGCAAAAGCAGAAATGCCCAAACCACCTCCAGAACCTAAGCCTGAACCCAAACCAGTTCCAAAACCTACACCTGAACCTGAACCAAAATTTAAGGGTATTTACCTGCAGGTAGGTGCTTTTATCAAAGATCATAATCTTACTCGTAGAGTAGCACTGCTGGAATCAATGAGCTATAATGTAGATATGGACCCGGTAAATACCAGGCAAGGTATGCTTTATAAAGTGCTGGTGGGACCTTTTGAATCCGAAAGTGATTTACTGAAAACCCAGAAGAAACTTAGGTCACAAGGGTTAGAGTGCTTTAAAACCGTTCGTTAATATTGAGGACTAAATAACAGGTCTGATGACTAAAAATATTAAACTGACTCCAATGCTTAAGCAGTTTATGGAGATAAAAGAAAAGCACCCTGATAAACTGATACTCTTCAGAATGGGTGATTTTTATGAAACCTTTTTTGATGATGCCAGCCGAGCAGCCAAACTATTAGGTATCACTCTCACTGCCAGAAATAAGAATAATGAAAACGCCGTCCCATTAGCCGGATTCCCATATCATGCCCTGGATAATTACCTTGATAAACTCATCAAGCAGGGTGTGAAAGTTGTTATCTGTGAACAGACAGAAGACCCAAAACAGGCACAAGGACTGGTTAAACGAGAGATAATTGATATTATTACTCCCGGCTCTGTGATAGATAGCAGGCTGATTGATAAAAGTGATAATAATTTCCTGGCAGCTATCCATCCTGGAACTGAAGGATATGCAGGAATCGCCTTTATTGATGTTTCTACGGCAGAATTTATCTATTCAGAAATTCCTGATGCTGAAATAACTAATGAGGTTATGAGACTTCATCCCGCTGAGATCATTGTGGCAAATGAAGATTATAAGCAAAAGCTGGAAGATAAATATAAAGATTCAAATTTCACTTTTACTTTATTTGAAAACTGGTATTTTGATGAAGAGGAAGCTGATAAATTACTCAAACAGCACTTTGGCACCACGACTCTGGAAGGTTTTGGAGCTCATGATAAACCTCTGGGGAAAATCGCTGCCGGTATTGCTCTTGCCTATTTGAAAACTCTTAAGGTTGATGCCCTTGATCATATCACTTCATTGCATTATTATTCCCTTTCAGATTATATGCAACTTGATGAGGTCACTCGCAGAAACCTTGAACTTGTGCGCTCTATGCGTTATAGCTCCAGTTATGGAAGTCTGCTTTCTATCCTGGATAAAACTCAAACTCCCATGGGGTCAAGACTTATCAAGAACTGGGTTTTGAATCCCCTGATTAAAAGAGCTGAAATTGAAAAACGTTTTATGGCAGTTGCTGCTTTAAAAAATGATATTATCAGAACTGAAGAATTACGCCTTGTGCTTGATAAGATTGGTGATCTCAGCCGCATAATCTCCAAAGTTGGCACCATGAGGGTTAATCCCCGTGAGCTTATTGCTCTGCATAACTTCCTGCTCACAAGCATCGAACTCCGCAATCTGCTTAGTGATTTTGAGGAACCTACTATTAAAGAACTTTATGCCAGTATCCAGGATTATGGAGCCATCACTGAATATATTGCTAAAAGCATCCAGCCCGAACCGCCTCTTGTGATCTCTGAAGGAAATATCATCAAAGACGGTTATGATGCTGGTCTGGATGATTTGCGTGAGATCAGCCGTAATGGTAAATCATGGATAGCACGCCTGGAAGCAGAAGAACGTAAAACTACTGGTATTTCTTCTCTTAAAGTTGGTTATAACCGCGTGTTTGGTTATTACCTGGAAGTTACTCAGGCTCATAAAGACAAAATCCCTGAACACTATATCCGTAAGCAGACTCTCGTAAATTCCGAACGCTATATAAGCCCTCAGCTTAAAGAATATGAAGCTAAGGTGCTGGGTGCTGAGGAACGAATTAAAAGTCTGGAATATGAATTATATAACACGATCCGCAAGCATCTGCATGACCAGATTCCACTGCTACAGCAGTTCGTGGACGTAGTTGCTCATCTGGATGTGTTCACCTGTTTTGGCTGGCTGGCATATTATAATGATTATGTGCAGCCGGAATTTAATGATAATGGCATTATGCAAATAACTGAATGCCGGCATCCTGTAATTGAGAAGCTGCTTACAGATGAGCAATATATACCCAATGATGTGGAACTCAATAGCACAGATAATCGTATAGTCCTGCTCACTGGACCCAATATGGCAGGTAAATCAACTTACTTACGACAGATAGGTTTACTGGTGATCATGGCACAAAGCGGTTGTTTTGTCCCTGCAAAATCTGCTCTCCTGCCCGTGTTCGATAAAGTATTCACTCGCGTGGGGGCTTCTGATAACCTGGCAATGGGGCAAAGCACGTTCTTAGTTGAAATGCTGGAAACTGCCAATATCTTAAATTCCGCAACTTCTGATTCCCTGATACTTTTAGATGAGATCGGCAGAGGCACCAGCACATTTGACGGCCTCAGCCTTGCCTGGTCTATTGTGGAATATATCCATAATCATCCTCGTCTGCAGGCAAAAACCCTGTTTGCTACGCATTATCATGAGCTCACAGAACTGGAAAACCTGCTGACTGGCGTAAAGAATTATAATATCGCTGTTCAGGAATGGAATGATACTATAGTATTTCTGCGCAAGATCAAGCGTGGCAGTGCTGACCAGAGCTATGGAATTCAAGTAGCACGTCTGGCAGGTGTACCCAATGCTGTGATCAAAAGAGCAAAGGAAATCCTCAGTAATCTGGAAGAACATGAGCTAAGCCCCCAAGGTTTATCAGGGCAGTCACGACGTAAGAAAAAAACTAAAAGCAGTGATCAGCTTGATATTTTCGATGCTATGGTTCAGCTTGATACTGAGAAAAACGAAATATTGGAAGAAATAAAAAAGATCGATGTGAATAACCTCACTCCTATGGAGGCTATCAATAAACTGGCAGAATTGAAAAAGAAACTCTAAACCAAGGAGTAGTAAAATGAACCTGAAAGTACTGTTGATATTTACTTTATTAATCCCCTCTCTGATCATAAATGCTGATAGTCTGATAAATTCTATTAATGATTTTGGGTTTGACCTGCTGCGTCAAGTGACCAGCGACAAGCAAAACATTGTTATCTCACCCTACAGCGTTTTCTCTGCCCTGGCTATGACTGCCGATGGTGCTGATGATGAAACGCTCATCCAAATGCGAAACACCCTGAATCTGGATAAATCTATCGATTCCGCTATTAGTTCAGGTGGTTTGCAAAATATGCTAAAAGAGCAATCAGGAGACAAGATTGAATTGAACATTGCCAACGCTCTCTGGCTCGATGAACAATTTCCTGTTAAAGAATCATTTAAACAGAATATAGAATACAATTATCAGGCAAAATTCAATCTGTCTAATTTCCAAAATGAAGCAAACACGCTAAAAGAGATTAACAACTGGGTTGCCAGTAAAACAAAAAATAAGATACCGGAAATCCTGCAGGAACTTGATCCACTCAGCAAACTGGTTTTAGTTAATGCTATCTATTTCAATGCTGACTGGCGGCATAAATTTAAGAAAAGTAGAACATTTAATGATTACTTTTACCTTAGTGCCAAAGATTCTGTCTCAGTTAAAATGATGAACCAGACAGGCAAATTCTTTTATTATGAAGATGACCTGATTCAAGCTATCCAATTGAATTATGAAGGCAGTGATTTTTCTCTGCTGGTAATTTTGCCACGCAAATTTGATAATATGTCGGAAACTATCCAAAACCTGAATGCCAACTATCTTCACCGCATCAATGAATGGGAATCAGGTGTTAAACCAGTTAGAATCAGCCTGCCAAAGTATAAGATTGATTTCAATCGCCAGCTCAATGACGACCTTATTGATCTCGGTATGCCGCTGGCTTTCTCAAGCGAAGCAGATTTCAGCCGCATCAACGGCAAAAAAGACCTTTGCATTGGACAAGTTCAGCATCGGGGCTTTATAGAAGTTGATGAAGATGGCACAGAAGCCGCAGCAGCTACTGCTGTAACAATGAAAATGATGTCTGCTGCTCCCCTCAGGGATCCGATTATATTTAAAGCAGATCACCCCTTCATCTTCCTGCTGCAGGAAAACACCACCAACCTGATCCTCTTTGCCGGTATAGTGAATAATCCGGAGTAAGGTCAAAGGAGCTATAATGAAAATGAAACCCGGATTTATACTCACCCTCCTGCTCGTCACCCTTATGATAAATGCAAATGATATTTCTAACCCCATCAATGATTTTGGCTTTGAACTGCTGCGTCAGATAAATGCAGAAGATAATATTGTCATCTCACCTTACAGCGTTTTCACTGCCCTGGCAATGACTGCGGAAGGTGCAGATAAAGAAACCCTTTCTCAAATGCGCTCTGTCCTTAAACTGGATAAAAATATCACTCCTGCTGATAGCTTAGGTGCTTTGCAAAATTACCTTCTTACCCAGTCTGGTGATAATGTGGAAATAGAAATTGCTAATGCTCTCTGGATGGCAAATAATTACAAAATCAGAGAAACATTTATCAATACCATACAAAATGACTATCAGGCAGAACTTCACCAGTCAGATTTCTATGACCAGAAAATGGTCTTGCAGGAGATTAATAATTGGGTGGCAGGTAAAACTAATGATAAAATCCCTGAAATTCTGCAATATCTGGCTCCCGCCAGCAAGCTTGTCCTGCTGAATGCTATTTATTTCAAAGCCGAATGGCAGCATAAATTCAATCCCAGGTTCACAAGAAAAGAAGACTTTCATCTGAATTCGAGTGAGATGATAAAAACAGATATGATGCATCTCACCAAGAGATTTAATTATTATGAAGATGACATTCTGCAGGCGATCAGGATGGAATATGATGATAGTGATTATTCCATGCTCATCCTGCTGCCCAGAGAGTCTTCTCTGCTGCCTGATGTCATAAATAAACTGAATCAAGAATATTATAATGAGATAAACTCTAACTGGATTGCCGGAAAATCTGTGATCGTCGCTCTTCCCAAATTTAAGATTGATTATTCCCGCATGTTGAATGAAGATCTGAGCGTTATGGGGATGCCTGACGCATTTACATTTGGAGCAGATTTCAGCCGCATTAACGGGAGGATGGATCTGGAAATCGGTCAGGTGCAGCACCGCGGTTTTATTGAAGTGGATGAAACTGGCTCAGAAGCCGCTGCTGCCACAGCAGTAACCATGACAATGAATTCAGCAGGACCTCCCAAAGATCAGTATGAGTTCACAGCAGATCATCCCTTCATTTTCCTGCTTCAGGAAAACACCTCCAACCTGATCCTCTTTGCCGGTATTGTGAATAATCCGGAGTAACATTATGGATAAAATACTGATAAGCGCCTGCCTGGCAGGAGTGAATTGCAAATATGATGATGGTAATAACCTGCATCCTGAAATACTCAAATTAGTGGAATCAGGAGCAGCGATCCTCATCTGCCCGGAACAAATGGGTGGACTTCCCACTCCCCGCCTTGCCTCAGAAATCATCGGCGAAAATGTATTTAATACTGCTGGTGAAGACGTGACAGCTCAATTCACAAAAGGTGCTCAGGAAACCTTACGAATAGCAAAATTATACGGCATCACCAAAGCCATACTTAAAGAACGCTCCCCCTCATGCGGCGTACATTACATCTATGACGGCACCTTCTCCAGCAAAAAAATAAAAGGCTCCGGCTTCACCTGCCGCCTCCTGAAAGCTAATGGCATAAAAATCCTCAGCGAAGAGGAATACCTGAAAATTATTTAAATAACAAACATTTTCTAACATTAATTGCGTCGTTGTTGGTTTTCATCAAATAAAAATACACCACACTGGCAGTTTGTTTACTTTTCCTCTTTCAAATTCTGCTTTTCCAATTCTGATGTATCAAGATCGCTCTATTTATTCAATTTAACCAACTACAAATTTTTAATCCCTTGTCTTTTAAGAAGCCATTTCGCTCTTTTCTAACCACTTCTTTCAATTGAACATCGATCTCCCCTGCATTTAATGTTGCGCAAAACTCAGCTTTTAAAATCAAATACTCTAACCATTTCAGTATAGCATATCGTCCTTTAATATTATGATCATTGTACTCATCTAACAATTGCTTTGCTCTTTCGACAACTATAGTGTTATACATTGCTATTAGTTTTCCCTGATTATTAATTGCATTTAAGCAATCTACGAAAGTACCACCACGGAATGCATATTCAATTTCTAATTGATCAATATCAAAACATACTGACCTAAAATGAGCACACATGGTATATATTGAATTTACTATTACTATGTTACCAAAACCAATCCCTTCATCAATTGATCCATATTTTATCATTTCTGAATCCCACTTTTCTTCAATTTTTGACAACTTTTGTTGTAATAATTCTATTTCCCACAAACTCTGAGGAACTTTATAATTAAGAGAAGATATGTATAAAAGTTCTCCCATAGTGTGTCTTAGTAGCTGATTGTCGACAATAGCCTGTATTTGTGATAATTTTGAAAGCAAAGTAAAATAATAACCTGCATCAGCAAGGGTTTTAGCATCTAATAAAACATTTGGAGTATTTGATGCTTTTACCGCTAAAACGATTTCACACAATTCTCTCTCAAAACGAGAATTTGATTTATTAATTTTATTAATATTAATACTATCCAGATCACCATTTAAAAGTGCTTTTTTTTCTTCTAAAAACTTGCGAGCTTGGATGCATAAATCTGAATTTGTTTCCTGGTCAAGATAGTCTTCAAGCAAATCAATATCTTCCGTAGCTATGATTGTTTCGATTTCCGAATATTTATCTTCAGGATTTCTACTACAAGATGAAATTAAAATTAAGGACAAAATTAAAAGTATATGTATTTTTTGCTTTAAACATATTTTACTGATTAGTTTTAAATGCTTCATAATATTCTCCAATTTTCTTCTTCATTTCTGTTTGCATCCACACTCATCATACAACTCAACAGTAGTCGTTATCAATGCTAAATATTTCAGGACTTTCAATAAACATTGATAACAGGCTATTGGAAATTATCCAATTTATTTATATTACATTTGCAATCTAATTCAATTGAATATATGAGTCAAGCAGTTTAAAATATCAGATATCCTCCTGAAAGGGAATATGTCAATTCCAATAAATTATAAAATATGATGAATATGTACACTTTTATGTTGCAGAAATTGAAAACCTGCAAAGATATCAATTACTTCATTGAAAAGTCTCTCACCCATGTAGGTAAATCATCCCTGATTGACTATTTATAAAAAAAGCCCCGGTGATTTCCGGGGCTTTTATATATCAATAAGACTATTATCTTAACTAAATGCTAAAATAGATTTCTTGATGCGCTCTACTGCATCATAGATTTCATCTTCTGTGATCACAAGTGGTGGTGCAAAACGGATTATATGCTGATGAGTAGGTTTGGCAAGTATGCCATTCTTTTTCATTTCCACACATACATCCCACGCTTCTTTGCCATTAGTAGGCTCTATAATGATAGCATTTAAAAGCCCTTTACCGCGAACTTTCTTGATCATGGGACTATCTATCTCTTTCATCAGTTTACGGAAAAGTTTTCCCAGTTTCTCAGCATTTTCAATCATATTTTCGTCTCTGATAACTTCTAATGCTGCTTTTGCTACTGCACATGCCATAGGGAATCCACCGAAAGTAGAACCATGTTCACCTGGTTTGATGCACAACATCACTTCACTGGAAGCCAGAACTGCTGAAACAGGTAATACGCCACCAGAAATAGCTTTGCCTAAAATCACCATATCAGGATGGATTTCTTCCCAGTCACTTGCCAGCAAACGACCCGTGCGCCCGATACCTGTCTGCACTTCATCAGCAACGAATAAAACATTGTGCTGATGACAAAGGTCAAGGCACTTCTTCAGGTAACCATGTTCCGGCACAAAAACACCAGCTTCACCTTGAATAGGCTCGACTATAAATGCTGCCACTTTGTCACCCTTTTCTGTCAGCAGTTTTGCCAGAGCATCTGCATCATTATAAGGTATTATCTCTATCCCGGGTGTAAATGGTCCATATTCGTTATATGCAACTGGATCTGTAGAGGCTGATACTATACTGATAGTTCTGCCATGAAAATTGTTTTCTGCAAATATCAGGAGTGCTTCATTTTTTGGCACACCTTTCTTCTGATATGCCCATTTACGGCTGAGTTTCATAGCAGTTTCCACTGCTTCTGCCCCCGTATTCATCGGCAACACCATATCATAACCAAAATATTCAGTGACAAATTTCTCATATTCGCCCAGTTTGTTATTATAAAATGCCCGACTGGTGAGTGTGAGTTCTTTTGCCTGATCGATCAGAGCTTGAATGATCACGGGATGACAATGACCCTGATTAATAGCAGAATATGCTGATAAAAAATCATAATATTCATTTCCTTCAGGGTCCCAGACTTTTGTTCCTTTACCTTTAGCTATCACTATTGGTAAGGGATGATAGTTATGTGCTCCATATTTGTTTTCCAGATCCATTGCTTTCTGGCTGCCGATCTTCCCATACTTCAATTCTGTCATAATACCTCCTTTGAAGTTCCGTTATTTTTTATTACAAATTTTAAATAAAAGCCTTAATGTCAATCGATTTTTCCACAATTTTGCATCCCTTCGGAATTAAAATGATTTCTGTAACTGAGTCATATGTGCACCGCTGGGTATTTCCAAGTGGGGCGCAGATGACGACCGCTGTTAGCCAATCCCTGAATATGTAAATCACTTAGGTATAATATTGCTGATAACTGTCCGTAGTTCTCGCCCCACATCCGGAGTACCTTTTGCGGTGCAAGTTCTACTTATCTTGTCATTTATCTGTTCAATAGCGATTTGTTGTTCTGTCAGTTTAATGATTTACTCTGATTATTCTTCTCTATCTTTTCTGTGAAGGAAGCTGTCAGTTTCAAAAAGGTAGCCGAATTTGATCAGCTTTCTTCCACCGATAATGATTTGTGCGGTCTGCGTG